>ULSM01017560.1_pt1 | contig 18074 bp, 17 predicted proteins | sample 1956381 | NCBI WGS metagenome assembly ULSM01 (sample SAMEA4835710, study PRJEB28245) | human gut metagenome | biome: gut microbiome; material: fecal sample | place: Denmark | collected 2008 | reverse complement strand
AAAACAAGGAATATGATTTCGGCGGTTGGTTGTGCCTTATGAAGCAAAAAAGCGTGGCTGCATTTTTGTAGCCACGCTTTGGTTATGATAATGAGATGAGTCAGTCTTTGAACAGCAGTTTGTAGTCGCGCTTTGCGGCAGGAACGGTCCACTCTTCTGGAATGAATTTCCATAGGTCGAGCGTAGTGGGGCATATCGTACCCGTTTTTTTGATGTACTCCATAAGATAGAATCGCAAATCCTTGTCGGTAGCCTTGATGATACGGTCGTTCAGTTTGTCGGCCGGAATTCCGGCACCTTCCGTCAGGAGTCCGCCGCCACCGTTTCCGCGATAAGAATTCACAGCCACCGAATAGTCCTTGTCCATGTCGAACGCACTTCCGTCGGCCATTGACAGGATGTTGATTTTCTCGCCACGCGGCTTGGTCACGTCGACCGTGTAGCGAATTCCGGCAGCCGAGTCGAAGTTGTAGCTGAAGTTCTGGAACAGCGCGCGCGCACCGTCATCGCCGTTGCCAGGCACTTCTTTCAGCAGGAGCAAGTGGTCGTCGGCATTTGTCATTCGGTTTGTCCACAAGTCGTAGGACATCTCCAGATAGTTTTTGATTTCACGACCCGACAGGCGCATCGTGTAGAGCATGTTCTCATACTTGTAGAGCTTGAACATATCGCTCACGAGGATGTCGCCCTCCTTTATGCTCGAGTCGAACGACAATGGCGCCGCCATCGACACCTCCGCGCCAGAGATTGCCAGTTGCAGCGAGTGTGTCAGGTCGATAAACTCCGAAGGGCCGAAGAAAGCGTTGCGAGTGGATATTGTCTTTGAGATAGAGCCGATTTTCTGGCTGACAAACTTGTCTACGGTGTCGTATTGAGGCTTGAATTCCGCCATGAAATCCTCGTCGACAGGCAATGCGCTGATGTCGACCAATCTTCCGGAAATTTCTTTTTTCACCACTTTGCCTTTCCGCAGCGTCAGCGACACGTGGGTTGAAGCAACCTTCTCAGCCTTGTTTGCAGGGTTCAGCATCCACACCTCGCTGCCGTCGGCGTTTTTCACAGAGTCGCAGAAGAACTGGTGGTCGTGTCCAAACAACACGATGTCGATACCCGGCACGCGCTCGGCAACCAGCTGAGAGGCATTCTCCACCCAATTGCCCGTTGTGTGTGTATGGTCGCGTCCGGAGTGGATGATTGCTACCACGACATCCGGATTCTCCTTTTCGCGCACCGTCTTCACCCATTTGCGAGCCGACTCCTCGATGTCGTCGAATCGGAGTCCAGCCCACAGGTTTTCAGGCAGCCATGCCGGGATTGACGGCGTCAGCAGTCCTATCACCGCCACCTTCACGCCGTCGCGGTTGAAAACCGAGTAGGGTGGAAGATACGGTTTTCCCGAAGCCGTGTCGATAATGTTTGCGCCGAGAATCGGGAAATTGCATTGGCGAATCCAACGGTCATAGACCGCATGTCCGGTCTCCATGTCGTGGTTTCCCATGTTTCCCGCATCGTAGCGCAGATAGTTCATCATCGCCGCCGTCACATGGGTTGCAGCCGTGTCGATGAAATTGTAGTAGTATACGGTAGGCTGTCCCTGCAGAATGTCGCCGTTGTCGAGCAGCAGCAGGTTGTCACCGAAGCGTTCACGCTCACGTTTCACGTAGGTTGACAGCCTGGCAAGACTACCCTTGCAAGGCGTGCGGTTGATGAAATCGTAAAGGAAGAAACTGCCATGCACATCGGAAGTCTCGAGAATGCAGAGTTCGACAGTCTTGTCTTTCGCCGTGGCGAGAGGAGAAGAAGCGATTAAAGCCATTATTAAAAACAGTATTTTTTTCATAATAGTGAAATTTATTGTACGAAGATAGTAAAAAATCATCAAATAAGGATTGGAAAAGTGCCTGCAAAACACTAACTTTGTAGAGATGATACAGAAATACTGTCTTTAGAAAAACTAACACGAAATTTCTATGATGTCAAAATTCAAACAGCTTAGACTACGCCTTGTAGTGGCGGTCGCTGTGTTGTTGATGGCCGGAACGGGAACCGAAGCCTTTGCACAGTGCTACACTAAGAATCTTCAACAGGCAGAGTCGCTTTACAAGCAAGGACGCTATGCCGAGGCAAAGAAGCGTTTTGCCGCAGCCAAAGCATGCCCCGACAAGCCCAAGACCAACAATCTGGACTCACGTATAGCAGCCTGCAACAGAAAAATAAAAGAGCGCAGCAGTAGCAGCACGCAGCCGTCGCGCCGTCAGTCAACACCGTCGACCACATCGCGGACAAACTCGTTTAAAATCACGAGCGTGTCGTTTCGCAACGAAGACATCGACGACAATGTGCTTAATGCCTATGGCGAGCGTCTTTGTGCCGCCGACGTGCATTATCTGATGCCGCGCATCTATTACAAGAGCACATATTCAAGCTCGCAGGACTGGGCGTTTAAATACAAAATCTATAAGCCTGACGGCACGCTCATGTCGGGCAGCACATCGCCAAGCGGGTATACCAACTCGTTTGAAATGACTGTAGATCCGGGCGAGAACTATTGCGGTATCGGCGGTTGGGGCCGTTCGGGCGGCGGCGCCTCCGACCAGACGGGTCAATACCGATTCGAGGTGTGGCGCAACGGCAGCCGGATCTATCAGCAGAACTTTACGCTCTACAGCGGTAGCGGCAACGTTTCGGACGGCACACTGAAGGTGGACGGAAAGACATCGGTAAGCACCAACTTCTCCTCGTCGGGCGGAACAGAGCGATTTACCGTGAGCGGAGTGTCGTCGTGGGACACTTGGGGCATTCCTTCGTGGTGCTCGGTGGAAAACCGCACAAGCACATCGTTCACGTTGCGTTGCGAGGCAAACAACTCAAGCAGCAGCCGTTCGGACTATATGAAAATCACGTCGGGTTCGCAGGAAGTGCGCATCGACATCACCCAGGACGCCAGCGCCAGCCGCTTCTCAGGCAATGTGGAGAATGTGTGGGTCGACTACGACCAATGGCAGAACGGCAAGAAGGGAATGCTCATCCACGTGAAGTTTACGGTTGACGGAATGAAGGGACGTGAAGGAAAATGCGTCGCTTATTTCAAATATGAGGGAGGCGACTTCCTGAAGGACTACAACAACGATTACGGCACAACTGGTGGTCAGGTTTGCTGCCCGGATTCGTTCACGCCTAACTACGACAGCACGCGCTTCAGCGACTTCCGCCTGTTTATGCCTTACGATGAGCTGCACATGGCGAAAGGAAAATACGACCTGGCGTTCCATATTCTCATTTATGACCAAGATACGCAGGAAGACATCGTGCGGTCGAGCGACCAGAACTTCACGTTCACGCAGAATTAACGATGGCTGACAAGCCGGCGCAGACGGATGCCGGCAAACAAGGATATGATGGCTGTGGCGGCGATTGCTGCCCACAGCCATCCTTCGTTAAGAAGGAATACGATTGCCGCGCAGAAAGCCAGGGTGAAGAGCGATAACAGCGAAGACTGGCGCGACAGCGAGTAGCCGTAGCTGCGGAAATAAACGACACCGACAATCAGACAATATGCCGCATACCACAGGCAGAATGCCACACCGAGTCCGGCAAGTCCCCACAGGTGATAGCACGCCACGTTGAGCGCAAAACCCGTGAGCACCGACAGCGTCTCGGTGACAATGTAGATTTTGCCGTCGCCCCTCGCCACGATAACGATGGCAAGAAACCAGGAATATGCTCTCATCACAGTGCCCACGATTGCAAACGAGATGTAGGGGATGATGGCTCGGAACTCCCCGCTATAGAGAATCGACACAATCAGTTCTCTTGCAATTAGGAAGATGGAGATGATTGGCAACAGACACAGCATCATGATGTTGACCTCCTGCGAGGCAAATACGCGAGTGCGCAGACGGCTGTGGCAAACGCGCGTGATGCGCGGGTAGTACTCCATTCCGATTGCAGTGAAGATCAATCCGAAATAGCGTCCCACAAGCGAATAACCCGCTTGATAGAATCCTACAATCTCCGTGCCGGCAACGCGGTTGAGATAAGCCGAGAAGATGTAGTTGAACAGCATGGTGATAAACTCGCTGAGCGTCATCAGCAGACCGAGCTGTACGAATGCCGAGCCTTCGCGCAGAGCCTCCTTGTTGGAAACCGTCACTTTCGCAGAGCCCTTGTGGCGGTAGATTAAAGCCGCGACGAGCAGCGAGGCGTGGTAGACAATCAACGAGAGGAGGATGCTGTCGATTCGCAGCCAGTAGAACAACGGAATAGACAGGACAAGCCCCATGACCGTGCCGAGCAGCGATGCGTTTGCAAGCCGCTTCAGTTTCTCAAGGCCTTGCAGGATTGCAAGCTCACTGTTGGCAAAGCCGTTGAAAAGCAGCACGCATGCCAGCAGCACGAAGTCCCATAGATGATCGGTAGAGCCGAACGACCATAGGCTCAAAGCCGGTGCGAGCGCCATCGTCGTGACTGCACCGAAGATGCTGATGAACCACGCCCACCGCCTCACGACGGCGACAATGCGGTTAAGAGCTTTGGTGTCGCCCGAACCGTGAGCCATTGCGATGTCGCGCACGGCACTTGTGCGCAGGCCGAGCGACGTGCCAGAGCGCAGCATGTCGATGGCGGAGTTGAAGATGCTGAACAGCCCCATTCCCGCCGGACCAATCCACACGGCAACAAGTTTGTTGAGCACCACCGAACAGATGTTGCTGACCACCTGCACGCCCCCAAACATCTTTATGGCGCGGAGAATGGTGCTGGATATGTTTACGCGGTTGTCGCTCACTTTATGTCCACTTTGTAGATTTGATGGGCGATTCCGCGTCCGCCAAACCCACATTTTTGAATAATCAGTCCGTTGTTCAGCACCAGCCCGTGATTTTCGTTGCTCGTGCCTAAATCGTAGTAGCGCATTTCTGCGAATTCATTATGCATCAAGTGGTCGTGGATTAGTGCCATGGCATTCATCCGCATCCCGTCGGGCGAGCTTGCAATGTATTGCAGATGCGCCGTCGTATGGTCGATGAATACTACGCATCCGGCGACCATCCGGTTGTCGGAAAATGCGCCGAACAGGCGTATGTTGCGCGGAAATCTGTTCTTGAGCAGTGTGATTTCTTCCAAAGAGTGTACGGGCGAGGCATTGTGGCGGTCCTTGAGGCAGAAAGTCAGAATCTCCCAAAATTCGGAGAAATCGTCAGCCTCAGCGACGCATAGACCATATTCGTTGGCTTTTCTGACGTTCTGCCGTTGGGTTTCGTTGTATTTTGCCGGATTTGTCAACGCAACGGCAGTAGAAATGTTGCATTCGGCAATCTGCGCGCCATGTCGGAATAGAGCGTAGAGATCCTCGTCGGCAGGGTAGCGGTGGTAGATGTAGGGGATGGCTTTGTAGACAAGCGTCCTGATGCCGTTCTCTTTGAGAAACGACATCATCGCGTCCCACACCTCAAGCATAGTCACCGCCGTGAAATGCTTCACGGGAGTGAGCCAACCGCCGTAGGTCAGCCCCTGGTGGGAATACAGCGTCGAGCCGACGATGTTGGCAGGCATCACCGCCGCCAATTTGCCGTGATGGTTGAAAGCCATCAGCGAGAAATCGTCAAACCGGTCTGCGTGATAGTCCATATAGTCGCGCAGGTGCAGAAACGTGGCGTTTTTCGACCGTTTCACGAAATCATCCCAGATGGGCTTGTCGGTGTTTGAATATCGTCGGATTTCAATCATAGCATTATTTTATCCAAGCTTGAGGGTCGAGTTTTGTTGTGCCTTTGCGCACTTGGAAGTGCAGCACGGCGTGCGACGTGTCGTTGACATCGGGGAACAAAGAACCCAGCGACTGTCCCGCCTTCACGGAGTCGCCTTTCTTCACGTTGAGCGTTTTCAGACCGGCGTATACGGTTGTGTATGAACCGTGCTTGACAAGCACAACATAGTTGTATTCGTTGTCAACCTTGTAGATGTTGGTAACCGTTCCGGCAAAAACAGATCTTGCCGCCGCACTTGCCGCCGCTTCGATTTCGATGCCCGGAGAGTCGATGGTGACATATTCAAGCACAGGGTGCTTGTGGCGTCCGAACTGCTTTACGATGCGGTAGCTGCCCGTCACAGGAACAGGCAACTTGCCCTTGTTGCTTTCGAAATTGCCGTCCATGCGGATGTCTTCGTCAGACTCGGCAGGCTGTGAGCGTCGTTGCTCCTCGCGTTTGCGCGCCTCTTCACGTTCCTTGTCGATGCGTTCCTGCTCCTTGCGCAGACGTTCCTGCTCTTTCTCGAGCTCCTTCTGTTTGCGTTTCAGCTCTTCCTTCTTTTTCTTTTCAGCCTCACGGCGTTGCTGCTCCTTGTTGCGCCGCAGCTCCGCCTCTCGCTCCTCTCGCTCTTTCTTCAGCCGCGCCTCCTCGGCTTTGCGGGCTTCCTCGGCTTTGCGCGCCTTCTCTTCTTCCGCCTTTCTGCGTTTTTCCGCTTCGGCTCTCGCCCGTTCTGCCGCAGCCCTCTGCTCCGCCTCTATGAGTCGGTTGAGTTGCTGGTCGAGTTGGTTGAGCTTGCGCTGCTGTTCCTGCAGAATCTGCATCAGGTCGCCTTTCTCCTCTCTGAGTTGCTTCACGATGCGGTTTTGCTCCGCGCGTTTTCCCTCGAGCGAAAGTTTGGTGGAGTTTATCGTGTTGATGGTTTTGTTTCGTTCATTCTGCAGAGCCACAAGCTGGTGTTTCTGCTGTTCCAATTTACGCCTTGCCGCTTTGATTTGTCGGGTCTGCGCCTCTCTCCATCTTGAGAACTCGCGGAGGTAGCGCATGCGCCGGTATGCCTGATGGAACGATTCGGAAGAAAGCAGAAACATCATTTTATTTCCTGAAACCCTATGCATGCGGATTTTCTTTATTGCACGCAGATAATTTGACTGCAGTCTGCCGACAGTGGAGTCAAGCATCTCGATTTCCTTATTTACACCGTGGATCCGCACGTTGATGTCAGCAATCTGCAGATTGAGGTCGGCAATTTTTTTGTTGCTGGCATCGATTTCAGACGTTATGCGGTTGAGGTCGGCAAGCGTTTTCGCCGTCTCGTTTTTATTTTCCTTTATCTTTTGGGAAGTCTTTTTGATGTCCTGTTGCGCCTCCTTTTTCTGCTTTTTGATGTCGGTCATTGCCGGCTGTTGAGCCACAACGCCAAGCAGGACAGCGGCGGAGATTGCGATGCAAAGGAATCGTTTCATCATTTTTTTCGTATTTATATTTTAGAGGGATTTCAATAATTGAGCCAGAGAGTAGCGCCGCGCGCCGTCGGGGATTCTGATGTAGTCGGTCACACCGCTGTTCCAGCGGATGGATTTGGTGTATTTTAAGTCCATTCCCACCTTTGTTCCGCCGATTTCTATATGGGCGGAGATGCTGGTTGCGATAACCTTACCGTCGACGGGCTTGAAGACGGAAAAGTCCATTGCATACTGCTGCCCGTTGTTGAGCGTCACGTTGAACCGGCTCACGTTGTTTTCAATCATGTCGAAGAAATATCCGAACAGCTGGTTTGCCTTTGCCGGGCGCATCTGCCAGCGTCGCTCATTGTCGGGTGCGGTGGCTGAGAAATGGTATGCGTTGGAAGCGCTTATTGCGCCGTCGGTAAGGTCGAACGGGCGCGACAGCAGCAGATTCTGCAGGGCGTAGAGTCCGATGCCGTTGCCGAGCAACTGGCTTACAGACTCGCGCACGTAGATGTTGTGGTATTTGTCGACCAGCGTGACAGAATCCTTGTCGACAAACAGTTTCCCCATCTCGATTCCGAGCAGCGGACGGATTGAGATTGAAATGGAGCGTCCGCGCACCATTTTTATCTGGATTGCGCTGCTGAGGCTGCCTGTTGTGGAAACCGTGATGTTGCCAGATGCGGAGAAGTCGGTCCATTCAGGCGCGGCGGCAGCGACTGTTAGAGGATTGAAGACGGAATTGCTCCAATCCGCCTCTACGGATTCCGCGATTTCGCCGGAGCGTGTTTCCGACACCATTGCCTTCTGAGCCGACCGGCATGATGTTGACATCGCCAAGATTGCGGCAAGCAGCGCTATAATGATGGATGATTTATTCATAGAAGTAAGTTTTGTTTTCAATTTTCTTTTTCAGAAGTTTCGACCCTGGGTTGTCTTTCAGAGCGTCTTTCCATTTCTCCACAGCCTCCGCCGGTTTTCCGAGCATAAACAGGATGTCGCCATAGTGCTCCCAAAGTTCGGCGTTGCCAGTGTCGGAATCGCGATGCTCGGCGGCTTTCTCAATGAATTCCAACGCTTTTTTATAGTCGTGCTTCAGAAACAGCACCAAAGCGTAGGTGTCGAGATACGAGCCGTTGTCGGGGTCGGCCGCCAACGCCATTTCCGCCATTCTGGCTGCGTCGTCGATGCGGTCTTTCTTATGCGTGCATAGAAAATATGCGAAATTATTAAGGGTCAGCGCATTGCTTGGGTTTATGTTTATCGCCGCCTCATAGTTTTTTATGGCGTTTGCCGTGTCGCCAATCTGCTGGTATATGTCGCCGAGAGAAGTGTGGATGTCGGCCTCGTCGACCATCTGTATGTCCTTGTTGCGAACAAGCAGGGTGTCGTAGGTGGCGATTGCGTTGGAGTAGTCCTCCTTTTTGAAATATGCGAAACCGAGCGCCTGGTATAGCGACAGCTCGTCGGGCGCGTATTCAACGGCTTTTTTGCCCGACTCGATTGCCTTGTCGTAATTGTTGTTGAAGATTTCGAGCCAGATGAGCCGTTCCCAGTTTTTTGGGTCCGACGGGTCGATGTCGAGCACATACGACAGTTGCTCGGCGGCATTCTTATAGTCCTTTTTGAACGACAGATAGTCGCTGAACAGGTGTCTGATTTGCGCTTCGTGCGGATGCTGGTTCAAAATAGTGCGAAACATGTTGTCCACTCTTGCCGACGAGTCGCCCTGCTGGATGCAGTCGCGGATGTAGTCGGTTAGAATGTCCACCTTCGTGTCGACATCTATGTTTTTGTTGAGCAGGGTTGCTGAAATTTCTTTCTCATAGTTTGTCGAGTCGCCGAGACTGTTGTATAGATATGCTTTCTGGAGGTTGGCATATCCATAGTCGGGTTCGATGATCAGAGCCCGGTCGTAGTAGGCGAATGCGCTGTCGGGTATGTTCAGCTGCGCGAAGATGTTGCCCATCAGAGCGTTTGGCACAGCGCTGTTGGGCGCGTCGTGGAGCAGCAGTTTGCCGTTGTTTATGATTGCCGCTGTGTCGCCGGTGTTGAAAAGATAGTTCACCTTCATCGAAGTGGTGGTCACCGTCCGTCCCTCAGTCTTCTCCAGGCTGTCGATAGTGGCGATGGCCTTGTCGAAGTTGCCTTGTGCCGCATAACTTTTTGCGAGCATAGGGAACAGCTCGGTCTTTGCTGGATATCTTTTTGCCAGGTTCTCCAACACGCGTGTCGCTTCGGCGTGGTTGCTGAGCGAAGCGTTGAGAATGGCGTATATGTAGTTTTCGTAGTAGTCGCCGGGGCGTTCAATCGTGTTGATTCTCATCAGGGCCGTTGCGGAGTCTACTTCCTCGTCTGTTGTTCGGTCGAGATTCAGCATAGTGAATCCGACGTAGTAGTTTATGGTCGGGTTGTTGGGGTCGAGAGTCACGGCGTGGCGCAGCAAAGCGTATGCGGCGTCGATGTCGCCGGCCTCTTTTTTCGATATGGCCTCCATAAACGCATATTCCGCCTTCCGCTTGTCGGCGGCCGACGGCTTTCCTGCAAGCATCGGCAGTATCACCGCCGCAAAGCAGACTGCAAGAAGAATATTTCGTGTTCCTTTTTTCATTTTGTATGTTTAAAAATAGTCTATTTCACGCCAGTGTGTCCGAAGCCACCGGCACCGCGTTCGCTGTCGGAGAGGGTGTCGGCAGTTTGCCAGACAACGGTGGAATGCCGGGCCACAACCATTTGGCAGATGCGCTCGCCCGGGTTGACAACAAACGGTTCGTTTGACAGGTTGGCAAGAATCACGCCTATTTCGCCACGATAGTCGGCGTCGATTGTGCCGGGAGAGTTGAGCACGGAGATGCCGTGTTTCAGAGCCAGCCCGCTGCGTGGACGTATCTGGCACTCATAGCCTTCCGGCAGTTCGATGAATATGCCTGTGGGGATAAGTTTCCGTTCCAGCGGGCTTAATGTGACAGCCTCGCTGAGGTTTGCCCGCAAGTCCATGCCAGCGGCGCTTGGAGTGGAATATTGAGGCAAATCGTTGTTGGATTTGTTTATAATCTTAACTGTAACCTTGTCGATCATAATAGCTTTCTTAATAGTTGAATATTAACTGCGAAAATACTCAAAATCCGTGAATTGACAGCAATGTTTCGTGCAAAAATTGGCGTCAAAAAAGGCTGCCCGATTGCGGACAGCCTTAATCTCTTGCATAATTGCTGCTGTGCAGACAATTACTTTCTGATTCCGAGCTCCTCTTTAGCGATGATTGCACGGTAGCGGTTGATGTCTGTGCGGATCAGATAATCCAACAGACGGCGACGCTTACCAACGAGCATCTTCAGAGCGCGAGTAGTACTATGATCTTTGTGATTTGACTTCAAGTGCTGAGTCAAATGAGCGATACGGATAGAAAATAATGCAATCTGAGACTCTGCAGACCCAGTATCAGTATTCGACTTACCGTACTTCTCGAAGATCGCCTTTTTTTCTTCAGAATTTAAATGCATTCTAAATTTGTTTAAAAAGTTAATATTCAATTAGCGACCGCAAAGGTAATCACAATTTCTTAAATGCCAAAACATTTGGTTGGAAAAATTTTATGGAATGCTTTGGAACGCATCATGTTGACAAGAATTTATTTGTGTATTAGTTGTGGCATAGCCTTATGATTTTAATATGCAAACCCATCCCAATACTTCGGCAACCTATAACCAAAGTATTGTGATGGGAGAAAATGTCATTATTTTTCCATTAAGTTACGGAGATGCTTGACTCTAATGCCATAGTTGAAGTTCTGAGTGCCATTTAGGCCGGCGTAATTGATTGCAACGAGCTCTTCTTTAAGATTTATGACGGGAGAACCGCTACTACCGGGAAGCGTTGGGATAGAGTACATAATGCGGTCAGGCGTCTGCTGGCTGACAGATCCGGTATTGAACTGTGACTTTACGCCTTCTTTGGTCAATGCTAAGGTTGGACCCAGATTAAAGCTCGACATCAATAGCTTGCTATTCTTATCGTCGCTTATCTTTGATGTTATGTTTTCTGTAAATGAGTATGTTTCAAGTGGGTCTTCGTCGGGTATGGTGAAAACGTATCTGTCTTCTGGTATCTTTTTATCCTTGAGTTGAATAATTGCCAAATCGTGGTCAGGATCTGTTTTAAGGACAACACATGATATAAAATCTTTGGAGTCGGTGACGTGGGTGTTGTTATATGCCACACTTACTTCGTTGTGATATTTGATTTCAGAATCGGATGGACGAATGTCATCAACAGTGTTGTAAAACTCAACAATATTATTTAGCTTTTCTTCAACAGACTCTTTTTGGGCTTTAACTATGTAGAACTCTTCGTAACTTACGTCAGGACTAAAGCTTGCGTAATTATAGAGATCTTCAATTTCTTCTAATTCTTCTTTTGTCTCATCATATAAAGCTCTCGTTATCTGTTTTAATGCATCTATGACGTGAGCGACTGACTTGTTGACATCTTTGTCGGCTACAATATTTGAAACGACATGTGCATTCGTTGCTATTTGACCATCATCTGAAACAAAGAAGCCCGTTCCATATGAAATCTGTGTTTTTACAGAATCTCTGTCAAACTCAAGTCCATTTACATCACCATCTTCATCAAAACCGGTGAAGTAAATTGACTCGCCGTTGGATAACACAACTTCATAGAAGCTGTTGTTTTGAACTAAAACCACTCCCGACGAGGTTTCTTCTTCAATTTCTTTTTCGCTCTTTGTGCCACAAGAGGTAAAAAGTAGCCCAATGCAAATAATAAAAAACAGGTAACGCTTCATATTTGAAAAACTATTTTAAAATTATCCAATAAATTTGTTAAGCACACTTTTGAAAAGAAGCTTGTTGAATCATTGCTTCAGCAGCGCCGGCATAATGCTCATTAATTCCGCCAACGGGTTCTTTTTTGAATTTAATGGTGCTGTCGACATAAATGTCACTTATTGTTGACTTAGTCGCTCTTCCGGCAACAAGGCCTATGGTGGTGTCGCCGTCGATTGAAACGTTGCCCAACAATTTGAAGTTTTTTAATGTTGCATTGACTACCGACACCCAGAACCCACTTCTGTAGAGACGGTCGCCCTCATTGATATGCACATTGTAAATTCGGTGTCCGTCACCGTCAAATGTGCCTTCAAATTTGGTGTTGCCCATTCCTATGGGTTCCCAATACTTCTCGCCCAAGTTTATATCTGCGGCGAGTTTGACCGTCTTGCCTTCAAACGATGTGTAATTGTTGTTCACGAGATAGGCCATTCCAGCCAACTCCTTCGCTGTGGAGATTTGAAATTCCGTCTGTGATTTCTTGTACCACGAAACATCATAGGAGCCATTGTCTGCCCAACTGGCTGCAAACGTCAATATCGGCATACACAGCAACAGTATTGTCGTTATAAATTTTATTTTCATAATTTTAGGTTTGATTATAAATGATATATGGGAAATAATATTTTATGTTGTATATCAACTTGTTATTATTGATATGCGAAGCGTCTGGGAGAGGCGTTAAAGGGAATGCATGGTGCTGCTGACTCCCAAATTTGAATTTGAAAGGTGAAGCCTCTCCAGGACGCTTTGTTTTTGAAAAAGATGTTACTACTCCATTCTTGTGAATTCAGTTGCTTTATCGTTTTTGTCTTCTTCAGAAGAGAGTATCAACTTGCTTTTTGAGATGCTGGCGATTAGGAGATCTTCTTGGATATTTTGTGCTTTACTTTTTATAAAGAAAGTCAAAATATATTTATCTCGATATGCTGACGATTTTTGGATGACGTATGTTCCGTATTCTTTATATGTATTATATCCTTCTTGTTCAGCGTATTTTTCTTGTATGGTGTAGGCATAAGTTCCATCGTTATTAAACGTGAGCATGCTGTAGCTGTCCTCTTCGAATTCTTCTTTCCACACACCGACAATTAAATCTTCGACGGAGCTTTCCGGTTCGTCATTGTCATTGTCGTTGCTGCAAGAAGGCATAGTTACTGCAAGAAATAGCAGTAGGAAATACGTTAATAGTTTTTTGTTCATAATTGTAATGTTTTTTATCTTTCGAAATAAGTTTTAAACATCGTGCAGACGAATGCAAGCAATAAAATGCTTGATAAATGTTTCATAATTCGTTTAAAAGTCAGTTATAATTCGTGTTGTTTCGGATGTGGTGGAGCCTCCTTTGCCTGTGGCTATACACTTCACATAGTAGGTTGTGCCCTTTTTTAGCCCTGAGATGTAGGTGGTAATTAGTGTGCCGGCAACAGTTGTTGATATGGATTTCGACGGCGAACTTGTGCCGTAGTACACTTTCGCCGACGTCACTTTCGCCTTGTCTTGGTTATAAATTCGGTAATTTACCTTGATTTTGGTCGGATAGGTTGTGTAGTCCTCAAGAGCGATGTCAGGCTTCTCATAAGAAGTCGAGCCGCCACCGCCAGTGCTTCCGCCGGAGTTGCTGCCATCGGAGTTTCCGTTGTTGTTGCCAGATCCGCTATCTTCATAATCGTTATTTGTCTTTCCAACAACTGGCCTAACGGAGAAACCTTCTTCACGCGAGTAAGCCGCATTCTCATCCAATTTGTCAAATTTTCCAGTTCTGAAACGGAAAAATAGATTATAGGCACCTCCATAATCGAGTCCTTTGTGGAATACTGTGCTTGACCAATAAAATCCCCATTCGTTAGGTTCTATTGAGCCTGTTGCCATACGCCTATCGGCAGCTGGAAGAAAAATATAATTGCCATTTGCTCCTGTTACGAGGTAACCACTTGTGCCGTTGTAATCGGACTGCCATACCCAAGAACAATTGTTTCGTAACTCTCTGAAATCAGCCCTTGAAGGCATACGACATTTAGAACCCCAATTTGCCGTGGCGGCGTCGTCTTTTGAATCAAGTGTCGTCTTGCCATCCTTTGAATTGTATTTGGTCGGGTTTTCATCACTCCCATATTTGTAGGTGTATTCAGAATAATCTGTCTTGGGTTTGGTTTCGCCCCAAGCGAAATAGTCGCCATAGGCAGCCGGTTGGGATGCCCCGACATTTCTGTCTGCCCAAAGCAGTCCGCTTGGTAACCCAAGGTCAACAAACGTATGCCCATTGAAATCATAAATGCCACCTCCAAGATCTTTAATAGGCTCGTCGTCCTTGCCGCATCCAGTCATAGCGGCAGCGATGGCAAATGCCACCAGCATAGTTGTCGGTTTGTTCAGTTTTTTCATAAAGTGTTGTTTAGTAAATTATTTCTTTAATTTTGGATTTGCTCATTTTGAAAATGGCGGCTTTGCCGTCGTTCGTTTTCTTGTAGGACACCATCGATTGGGAGTCGCTGCATATCCACACTTTCATCCGCACGCCCTTTTTTGTTACGATAGTGGCTTTCCGTGGCGTCGTGGAAGTGGCAGCCTCATCTGCCGCGTTCACGCGCTGGATGGAATCAGCCACGGCAGCCTCGCGCATGGCAGTCAGCCGAGCTTCCTCCTCCTCCCGCTCTCGCTCTTCATCGACGGCGAGATTGGTCAGGATGTCGCGCGTGCCGTCGGGATAGCGCACCATAAACACTTCCGACCTTTTGGAAACAATCGGTGCTGTAGGCTCCTTTTTGCTTTGTCTGAAAGAAACGTTGTTTGCATCCATTGTCAGATTGTAGGCAGGCACTTCGCGCCCGTCCTTGTAGTACACCACAACGGCGTCTTTTGGTATCTTCAACGGCTCGGACGTGGCGAGTATGCGCTCGCCCTTGTTGTTGAACACCACATTGCCGCGCGTCTTGAACTTCAGCATAAACACTTTCGTGTTTTCCACATATTCCTCCTCGGCATGTTTGTCGGCAGACTCTCGGAAGAGCGTCTTGTCGTTGTTGGTCTGTATGATTTTCACAGACTTCACGCGTCCGTCGCGGAAGATTATCATGTCCTGCGCCGCTGCCGCGATTCCGGTCAGCAGGATGCCGCCGGACAGCAATATCGTTGTCAAATGGTTCATAATGCGACTTGTATGTGTTTGTGATTAAAATTGATATATGTCTGTTTAATCTTCGTAGCCCTTTATTCCAAAGTAGTAATAGAAATACCGCTTGTTGTTGATTTGAGCATAGAGCCGCCAACAACAATGACGATAGGCATCTAACTCGGCTTTCTTGAACAGCTTGGTGGCATCTTCTACATAATCCATCTCGCTGTCCCCCAATGTTTCGCCATTTGCAATTCTGTCCTTTAAAATTATATACGGACCCCAAAGAAAATCTTCGTTTGAAAATTCATTGCCGGCAAATATAGAGTAGCGAATCTTCATATTTCCATTATTGTCTTTCTTCTGGAAAAGTTCTTTCTCAAACGTGAAATGTTCGTAGTATTGATAACTGTCATAACCACTTTCCACTCCGTAGATAATGGATTTGCCAGGCAATGCTTTTTCAAGATTTGACTTGATGGAAATGTCCCAGCAATAATTGCTGTAGCCTACCGTCGCCGAGATGTTTCTTTTTACAATTTCTGCTGTATTGTCGACTTTGTCTTGATTGTCGTTGCCGGCATTCTCGTTGTTGTCAGGCGCAAGAATCTCCTCTTCCTCTCCACCATCGCATGCCGTAAGAAAAGGGCATGCAATGGCAAAAGTGGAAGCTATTAAAAGAATAGCTAATTTATTCATTTGTTCGTGTCTAAGGGTTTGTGTTAGAATATCATAAATATGCCGAATGCCATCTCTTTAGCACCACCGTCAAGGATTTTGCCACCATAATCACTCAGACCGATATTGAATTTTACGCCATAATTATCATACGCCGCGCAAAAATTAAGTCCGACGGAAAACTTTCCATCTTTGACTTTAACAGTCTGCTTAAAATAACCGATAGGTCTTTCTGCTACATATTTTCCTTTTACGATATTATCAAAATATGGTCCTGCTTTAAACGTGAGTTTGTTTACTTTCGCACCGAAATACAATGGAATGTAAATGCTGTGAGTCGTAAATTCGCCATGGGCTCCATCTCCGTATATAAGCTCAAAGGTTTTACGGTTTCCAATTCCGTCTAAATATCGGTATCCGATAAGCGCTTCTGCGAAAAATTTCTCAGTAATGAAATATTTGGCACCGAATGCACCGTGTATGCCAAATGTCAGTTTGAACATATGTTCGTCGCCGAATTTTGCGCCATCGCCCAAAAATTGGCCTAAAGCGAGGCCAAATTCAACTGATGGCTCAAACGTTCCTATTTTGCTTTCTGTGAAAGAATATGAGGCTTGAGTAGAGGAAACGGTTCTTTGCGATTCTGATTCTTGATTGACGCCCGTTGCGTCGGCGGGCGCACTTGTTGTTTCTGTTGCCGCTATCGGAGTTGTCGCCACAGTTGTTGTGGTTGATGTTGTTGCCACCGGCACAGCCAGTTTCATTCCCACATATATCAAGCCGTCGGCATTGGGGTTTGCATTGTTGAGGTCGGCAACGCTGATGTTGTAGTATTTGGCGATGCTTTCGAGGGTCTCTCCTCGCTGAACCACGTGGGTGATGATTTGGCTTTGCGCCATAGTTACCATAGAAGCTGTGCATAGCACTGCTGAAAGAAAAAGTTTTTTAAGCATTGTTTGTCGGGTTTTTAAAGTTGTATAATAAGGAAATTGCTTACGCTCCAGAACTGCGTAGGATTGGTGATGACAAGCGTGCAGGTGCCGTCGCCATTGTCTTCAAAATGGTATGAACGGTTGCTCGGCTGCGGTGTCAAAATCTTAGGATTGCTTGACTTCAACGTCACTTCACGGAATCTTCGGATGTCAACAGCGTTGAACTTGCTCTTTTCCACATCTTGATAATTGACCTTTTTCTTTTTCAAGAATCCGCCTTTCAGCAGTCCGGCGGCGGCAAGTTGCTTCTTTGTGCCGATTTTCACGTAGCACTCGTTGATAATGTCGTTTTGCGTTTTTACAGCGTTTGTCAGCGCCTGAGTCTTACGCTCGGCGTTGTCCACACGTGATTGCATGTCGGAAATCGATGCGCGGAGCTGCGTGATGCTTTTCTTTGAATCGTTGAGGTCTGCGCGCAACGATTTAATCACCTTGTCTTTCGCTGCAAGCTGCTGGTTGAGGAAGCCGATAATTTTTTGCAGACGCTCGATGCCTTGCGTGGTCTTTTGCCTTGCCAACGAATCTTGAAGCTCTTGAATCTTCAATCGTTGGCGAGCCAGGATGTCCTCCATGTTTTTCAGGTTGGCAGCGATTTGGTTGCGGTCGAGCATCACTCCTTCCCGCCCGTTGTTGTTGATAAGCATGTTCTCCTGCATGGCAATGCTGTCAAGACCGTTGGCGATGATGGAGATGATGCCGTTGAGTTCGTCAAGTTGCTGTGTCTTGATCCTGTTTTCTTTGATTATTGAGTCTCGTTCGTTCAAGAACGCGCTTGTGTTGCCGTTCCCGTTTCTGCAGGCGATGACAGAAGTGAGGGTAAACAAAACAATCAGTCCTTTGAATAATTTCATTTCATCGGGGTATAAAAACGGCGTGCGACCGTTCCGAGCTTTGCTAAACCCATGGTTACCGCCAAGTGACCTTACGCACAGCAAACTCGGAACGGTCCACGCCATAAGCGTGAACCTTCCGACTGCTTGTTCCCGTGCGCTGAATTTTTTGGCGGTATTCTGGGTCGAGGGACAAGAACTAATAGTTCATATTCAAAAGTATAGAACGGAAACGCCTTGGTTTTAAAGATTTGAGGCAAGCCTCTTTTTTAAGTCTCTCTAATGGTGTGTGGACTGCCGTTTGTCTAACGGCGCGGTCCGCGGCGCTTCATTCTGTCAAGTCAATGTCTGTTTCTTATTTCAAGTTTTAGAGTTAAACAATGATGATTATTCCCTCGCATTGTGGCGATT
>ULSM01041200.1_pt1 | contig 18136 bp, 20 predicted proteins | sample 1956381 | NCBI WGS metagenome assembly ULSM01 (sample SAMEA4835710, study PRJEB28245) | human gut metagenome | biome: gut microbiome; material: fecal sample | place: Denmark | collected 2008 | reverse complement strand
GCCGGAAGCCTCCGCGCGGCAAATATGAGCGATGATGAGAAGAAGGCGGCGGTTAAAGACTTCGCCCTTACCAAGGGTTTGCTTGTGGCGTTGCTTGCCGGAGTGATGAGCGCATGCTTCGCTCTGGGACTCGATGCGGGCGGTCATATCCGCCGGTCTGCCCTCAACGGCGGCGCGGCACCGCTCTATGCCGGACTGCCGGTGGTCTTTCTCGTCACCCTCGGAGGCTTTATCACCAACGCCGCCTACTGTTTGCGGCAGAACGTGAAGAACCATACCGCCCGCGACTATTTCTCATGCAGCAGCCGCGTGCTTGCCAACAACGTGTTCTTCTGCGCCCTTGCCGGAGTGCTGTGGTACTCGCAGTTCTTCGGTCTGGAGACCGGCAAGAGCTTTCTTGGAGACAGTCCGGTGCTGCTGGCATTCTCGTGGAGCATACTCATGTCGCTCAATGTGGTGTTCAGCAACGTCTGGGGCATCATCCTGAAAGAGTGGCGCGGATGCGGCAAAAAGGCAGCCGCAGTGCTCGTGGCAGGGCTTCTGCTGCTCATAGCGTCTGTCATTGTGGTGGCGATGGCGCAGCAGTGACACCGCGTCGCGCACACCGTCCGCCGACAAAACCTGCCCTTCGGAGCATGGCGGCAGATGGTGGCACGGCGTCGCCGGAACATTGGCGCGGACTATGCAAAACAAAACGACAAACACATAATACTTATATAATATATGGAATCCATATTGACAAACCGTCCGGCACTTGCCGCCGAGGTGGAGAAAGTAGCCGAGACCGCAGGCTATCTGTGGCAGAAAGGCTGGGCTGAGCGCAACGGCGGCAACATAACCATAAACATTACAGAATATGTCGACGACGGAATCAGGCAGCTTCCGCCCATCAGCGACGTGATGCCGATAGGCGTGACGCTTCCCTTTCTGCACGGTTGCTACTTCTACTGCAAGGGAACCAACCGCCGCATGCGCGACCTTGCGCGACGTCCGATGGACAACGGTGCGGTGATACGCATCCTCGACGACTGTGCCAGCTATGTCATCATAGCCGACCGTCCGGTGCTGCCCACATCCGAGCTGCCCTCGCATCTCAGCGTGCACAACTATCTGCTGTCTGTCGGCTCGCCTTACAGGGCGTCGCTGCACACCCATCCCATCGAGCTCGTAGCGATGAGACACAACCGCCGTTTTCTCGAGAAAGACGTGGCGACAGAACTGTTGTGGAGCATGATACCAGAGACAAAGGCTTTCTGTCCGCGCGGTCTGGGCATAGTGCCATACCAATTGCCCGGCTCCGTAGAGCTTGCCGAGGCTACCATCCGTGAGCTTTCCGACTACGATGTGGTGATGTGGGAGAAGCACGGAGTGTTTGCCGTAGACACCGACATCACCGCCGCCTTCGACCAGGTGGACGTGCTCAACAAGTCGGCTCTCATCTACATGGCCGCCAGAAACATGGGGTTCGAGCCGGAGGGGATGAGCCGTGAGCAGATGAGAGGGCTGACAGAGGCGTTCGGCTTGCCCAAATAGAGGCAGAGAGAGCAGCCTTCGGCAATGCCCTCACACACAGTCTGTTGACGCATAACAGTACAGACGAGCGCAATAAAGGCTTGTTCTCAGATTGCCGGGCGTAGCCTCTTTTCTGCAAAAACAGTGCCTGTGAGCGCAATGAGAGCTTGCTCTTAAATTGCCGAACGCAGCCTGTTTTATTAAAAAAAACGCCATGACACACACTTACTTTCAGATATCCGTCCCGTGGCTGTCCACGTCACGGCATCCTGCCGCATACGGAGTGCGTATTTATGACAATCCGTATGTGGTATGGAAAAGCATATCGGAATATTTCATAAAAGTTGAGTAAAACTTCTTGATTTTGATATTTTATTAGTTATATTTGCCTCCACACCTGACAACAATTACTCAATATGACCAACGACACTAATAAGGACGACGCCGAATTCAAGTATCTCATTGTGAACGAGACCGACCGCCGGTTCGGGCTTTGGGTCAACACGGTAGGCTTCGAAGCCATCGCCCCCGACTCACCTTATCCTCTCAAGGAGCACCCATCGGGTTATTTCTTCAATGCCGAGAAAGGTCGTGTGCTGCACGAATACCAGCTCATATACATCACTAAGGGCTGTGGACAGTTCTCCTCGGAGAGTGTCGGCGGACGACATGTATGCGGCGGACGGCTCATGCTTGTCTTTCCGGGCAGGTGGCACACCTATCGTCCCTACCGAAACGTGGGTTGGAACGAGTATTACATCGGTTTCGAAGGACCTGTAGCCGACAGTCTTATGCGAGGAGGATTCTTCTCTGAGGAGCAGCCCGTCATCGACATAGGACTCAGCGAGGAGTTTGTCTCGCTCTATTCTCGCGCCCTCGATGTGGCAGAGGCTGACTCCGTGGCGTCGCAGCAGCATCTTGCCGGAATAGTGATGCACATGCTCGGTCTGGTGATATCGCTTTCGCGCAACAGGCAGTTTGAGATGAGTGCCATCCGGCAGAAGATAGAAAAGGCGCGCATATACATGAAAGAGCATGTCGGCGAGAACATAAGCGTGGAGCAGCTTGCCGCAGATCTCAACATCAGTTACTCTTGGTTCAGGAAGGCTTTCAGGGAATACACCGGCTACGCGCCTGCAAAATACTTCCAGGAACTGAGGATTCAGCGGGCGAAGCAGATGCTTGTCGGCACACCGCTGTCAGCCAAGGAGATTGCCGTAGAGCTGGGCTACGGCTCCGCGGAGTACTTCTACTGCATGTTCAAGAAGTCAACCGGTCTCACGCCGCACGAATACCGGTCATACGGCCATGTGCCCGACACCTCCGGCGGATGACTCCCGTGTAAGGCGTCCGCCGCCTTGCGCTCCTTCATATCCTTTACTCCATCATCGCGCTTCCGTCCTTGCGTCGTGCCCGCAGACGGCTGAATGAGACTCCGTAGGCATGGTTTTCCTCCATATGTTGTCATGTTCCGGACATATGAAAGAATATATCCGTCTTATTCCGGTGGCAGGTCTGCAAATAAATATATACCTTTGCACCGCCTTTTTTCTTTCCGCCGCGCTTCATGCGGACACTTTGCCGGACTGCGGCAAGGAAGGAAAGAAATGATATATAAACAGGTATGAAACAATAATAAGATATGTTACATTTTGACAGTGATTACATGGAAGGCGCCCATCCGGAGCTGATGCGCCGCCTTGCGGAGACAAACCTCGAGCAGACTCCGGGCTACGGACTCGACGAGCACTGCCGTTGTGCGGAGCGGCTCATTCTCGACGCCTGCTCGCTGGAGCACGGACGGGTTCATTTCCTGGTGGGAGGCACACAGACAAACGCCACGGTCATCGACGCCATCCTTGCCCGCCACGAGGGCGTGCTTGCCGCAGAGACAGCACACATCAACGTGCACGAGGCGGGCGCGATAGAGGCTTCGGGACACAAGGTGCTCACCCTGCCACAGCACGACGGCAAGATAAGCGCGGCGGATGTGCGACGATACATAGACGACTATTATGCCGACGAGACCTACAAGCACGCCGTCGCGCCGGGAATGGTATACATCTCCCATCCCACGGAGCTCGGTACGCTCTACTCGCTCGATGAGCTTTCGGCTCTCAGTTCGGTGTGCCGCGAGGCTGGCATTCCGCTTTATATGGACGGCGCGCGTCTGGGCTACGCGCTGGCTTCATCAGACTCGGATGTGGCTCTTGCCGATGTGGCGCGCCTGTGCGATGTCTTTTATATTGGCGGAACGAAGGTCGGCGCGCTCTTCGGAGAGGCTGTCGTGACGTCGCGCCCCGAACTTATGCCTCATTTTTTCTCCATAGTGAAGCAACACGGGGCACTTCTTGCCAAGGGACGTCTGCTCGGCGTGCAGTTTGAGACGCTGTTCACGGACAATCTGTATGTAGACCTGGCGCGCCACGCATGCCTCATGGCAGGTAAGCTACCCCGGGCCTTCGTCAGCCACGGATACCGTCTCTTCATCGACTCACCCACCAACCAGCAGTTCTTTGTCCTACCCAACAGTGTCATAGACGCTTTGTCCAAGGTGGCGACATTCGAGCTTTGGGGACCGCGCCGTGCCGTGGAGACTCCCGTGCGCTTCGTAACATCATGGGCGACACGCGAGAGTGACGTCGACGAACTCATCTCCGCGCTTCCCCAGTGCCCTGCCGCCGGATGACGGTTATATTTATTACTGCTGTGCGGCACGGTTTTTCCGTTATTGAAAACTGATGGCGTGAGCCTTGTAGAGACGCAAAATCTTGCGGCTCCCGAGCAAGAATGCGCAATCAATCGAGGCTGTTATAGCCATGATATAACTGCGATTTTTGCTCGGGAGACGCAAGATTTTGCGTCTCTACAGGCTCACGCCACCATTATTATATATGGGAAACGCCGCGGCATAATGAAGTGACTAACTAAAGTAGAGACGCAAAATCTTGCGTCTCACAAGCAAGGACACGCAATCAATCGAGGCTATTATAGCCATGATATAACTGCGATTTTTGCTCGGGAGACGCAAGATTTTGCGTCTCTACTGGCTGACGCCACCATTATTATATATGGGAAACGGCATCATATATCAATCATGGCGTCACTCCTGACGTGCCTTACGGTCGCTGTCGATGAGTGCGAGGAGGCGTTCCACAGCCTCAGCCTCGGGTATGTTTTTCTCCACACACTCCTTGCGGCGGTATAGCGACACCTTCCCCACTCCGGCTCCCACATATCCGTAGTCGGCGTCAGCCATCTCTCCGGGACCGTTCACTATGCACCCCATGATGCCTATTTTGAGTCCGCGCAGATGAGCCGTCGACTCCTTTATGCGTGCTATTGTCGAGCGCAGGTCGTACAGGGTGCGTCCGCATCCCGGACAACTTATATATTCGGTCTTCGACGTGCGCAGCCTTGCCGCCTGCAATATGGCGAACGCGGTGTCCGCGATGTCGCGCAGGGCGATGCCTCCGTTGTTCATCAGCCACAGTCCGTCGGTCAGTCCGTCTGCCATGAGTGCGCCCATGTCCGCCGCCGCCTCAAGCTGCATGTCAGCCTTCTCCTGCGCGTCGTGGCTGTACATCTGTGCGAACACAACGGGGTTGCTCACTCCCGCGCACATCATCTCGTGCACCAGCGCGCGCTGCTCTCCCGTACGGTTGCGGTGGTTGCTCATGCACACCACCACCACTTCAGGATGAGCCTTCAGGCATGCCGTGTATTCCTCCACGGGTGTGCCGAACTGCAGCACGAGGAACTTCAGCGGAGCGTTCACGAGCGATATGAACGGTATGGCGTTTGACGGGAATACGGGGAAAACGTTCCCGCTGCCGTCATACGTGCCGAAGTCCACGATGTATCTCACGCCGTCGATGCGGTGCTCCGGCATTGCTCCGCCGCAGTATATGTAGTCGGGCGTGGTGTCTGAGCCGAAGCTGTCTGCCGTCTCCCTGCCCGTTCCGTTGACGATGACCACCGGCACGTGTGCGCCTCCCACGTTTCCGACAGCAGTGGTGGACCGCCGCTCCGGATTGAGCCAGTCGAACGACGGTGCCTGTGTGCCCGGTATGAGCATGTGTCCCGCCCTTCGTGTGATGTATTCCACAAGATGGCGTGCCACGGGTATCTCAGCCTCGGGCTCCTCACTGAGCGACACGCGTATGGTGTCGCCTATCCCGTCCGCCATGAGCGCGCCCATACCGACGGCGCTTTTTATACGTCCGTCCTCACCCTCGCCAGCCTCCGTCACACCGAGATGGAGAGGATAGTGCATGTCTTCGGCGTCCATGCGGCTCACGAGCAGCCTCACCGAGCGCACCATCACCATCGTGTTAGACGCCTTGACAGATATCACCACATCGTCGAACGCCTCCCTCTTGCATATGCGAAGGAACTCCATGCAGCTCTCCACGATACCTTCGGGCGTGTCACCATAACGTGACATGATGCGGTCGGACAGCGATCCGTGGTTCACTCCTATGCGTACGGCAGTGTGATGCTCCCGGCATATGTTGAGGAACGGTACGAAGCGCGCCTCTATCTTCTTCAGTTCGGCGGCATACTCCTCGTCGGTGTATTCCAGTTTCTTGAACGTCCGCGCCGGATCAACATAGTTGCCGGGGTTTATGCGCACCTTCTCCGCGTAGAGCGCGGCTACGTCTGCCACGTTTGGATTGAAGTGCACGTCTGCCACGAGCGGCGTGTCATATCCCTTAGCACGCAGTGAGGCGTTGATGTTCTTCAGGTTTTCAGCCTCGCGCGTGCCCTGCGTCGTGAGTCTCACCAGCTCGCCTCCCGCCTTTATTATGCGTTCAGCCTGCTCCACGCAAGCCTCCGTGTCGTTGGTGTTCGTTGTTGTCATCGACTGCACCCGTATGGGGTTGCCGCCTCCTATCGCCGTGCTTCCGGCGTGTGCCACGGTAGATTCGCGGCGTTTATAGTTGAATAAATCGTTCATGATGTATGAGTTGTACGTACAGTGCAAAAGTAGTAAAAATGGCGTTCAGTTGCAAGCGTCACCGCGTTTTTTATCCATGGCGGTGCGGAAGCGCACGTCCGGACGCGGGAAAGACATTCTTATTCAGCGACGGAGTGGAAAAGCAAAGGCGGGAAACAGACATGTGGATATCGGCAGTACCATAAAAATTAGCAACAGTAAATATGTTCTGTAATTCGCGATCAATCAAAAGTAGAGACGCAAGATTTTGCGTCTCACAAGCAAGGATGTCCTATTAATCGAGGCGATTATATGTCTGTCATTGCTGAGTTTGTTGCTCGTGAGACGCAAGATTTTGCGTCTCTACAGGCTGACGCCGTCATTATTATCAACAGTAAATGTGTTCTATCATTCGCGGTCTATCAAAAGTAGAGACGCAAGATTTTGCGTCTCACAAGGGAGAATGCACAATTGGTTGTGGTGATTATATTCCTGTCGTTGCTGGGTTTGTTGCTCGTGAAATGAAAGGATGCGCTATTGACCGAGGCGATTATATACCTGTTGTTGCTGAGTTTGTTGCTCGTGAGACGCAAGATTTTGCGTCTCTACTGGGCTGACGCCGTCATTTATATATCAAGAACTTGCTTTTATAACATACAGGCGGATGTCTCCCGAGCCATGCCGTCACACCATCGGAATAGGAAATATAGACCACCGTCATCGTCACGACACCCTTAACGGTTGACCGAACGTACTTTTCGGTTTTGCGGAAAAGCCTGTTCCGTGCTCTCAAAAAGCCTGTTCCGCAGTCCCGAAGAGCCTTTTTCGCAGTGTCAAAAAGCCCGTTTTACAACGCGCTGACATACAGACTGTTATGTCGTAGGAAAACTGTCGTATGGCAGCAACCGACGCTCAGCCCTGTCATCACAGTAAGTAGGATATGTCCAAACATGAAAAGGAATAATGGAACACTTGTCTGCTGCCGTCCTCCCCGTTTTTTATGTCGTTACGTCACCTGCTCATCCCGCCTTCCATACATGTTTTCCATCAACCTGCCGGCATTGCCGCACGTCAGCAAATGCGTCATTCCTGTCCCGTATGTCCCGCCGACATTATTTCAATTGAGCACATCGTGTCATGCGCTGCAAACCAAAGTAGAGACGCAAAATCTTGCGTCTCACAAGCAAGCATGCGCTATTAATTGGGGTGATGATACGCCTAAAACTGTCTGGTTTCACTGCTCGTGATACGCAAGTGAGCGAAACTGTCACATGCGTATTATCAATATGGCTTATTGCGCATGACTCCCCGGGAGACGCAAAATCTTGCGTCTCTACTGGGCGGACGCCACTATTATCATTGATGGGAAACGTAAGGGCGGTAAAACGAAATGTATAAATATAGAGAAAAAGGAAAACGGTGTAAGTTGTTGAGGTACAGTGGGTTGTTGGTGCTTGGGTTGGAACTGTCGTGCAAAACGAAATGTAACATTGATATAACATTTGTGTAACATTGAACGGTTAATTGAACGGTGTTCAACGGGAAAATGTAACATGGAGGGGAAAATGGTGGGAAATAGATGGAAATTTAGGGATGTTTTCCGCTATTTGAGGGGAATGGACGGTCTGCAGCTGGTGAGGGCGTCAGAGGGCAATTAAACGGTCTTGTGCGTGGTTTTTATGGATGTGTGAGCCGGATGTCCAGGCGGTTTATGAGGACGTTACAGGCGGTACGGGATGGCGTCGTATTGATGTGTGAGGGGCGTGAATGCCTCTTTTTTAGTATGCAAATACTTCCATATAGTTATTATTTGGTATATTTGCAGCATTAAATAAAAAGAACAAACGGGAAAGGAGAAAGGATATGACGAAGGTGATACATGTGCATCTGTTCTACGGACGCAGGAACTATTATTTCGGCTCGATAGCCGCCATATATGATGTCCTGACGGCGAAAGAGGTGGGTATGACTATGAACTCTCTGCTTCATGCTGGACTTGAGGACGAGGGCTGCGTGCTGACGAAGAAGGCGATGATAAGGCAGAGCCATCTGATAAGGAAAAGGCAGGAGTGTTGAACGTGTAAGCGACTGATTGAACGACGGTTGAACGGTCGGACGGCTGATATTGAACAGTTGCCGACCGTTTTTGCGTATATGAGGCTGAAATGAGCGTGAAAAATGCGGTAAAAATATGTTAATTTTAGGTTTGCCCTTACACTTGCCCTTACATTTGCCTTTACATTTTTGGCATGTGCAAAACGAAATGTAACGATTGCCCTTACATTTGTCCTTACACTTTTAACTAAAATTAAGGCGGTTTTGTCATTTCAAATGTACAAAAATATGGCGTTATGTGCCGGAAAGAGGGTTGAAAGAGGGGGGGATAATCCACGGTGGGAAGTGTTTCACGAAGGAAAAACATTGCGTGGAACGCTTGTATTTACGGATGTTTGAGTATATTTGCGGTATGAAAGAGGCAAAAAAGACGTGCGCGCCACGGAAAAGCGCGCCACACGCGACATTTGAGATTGCGCGCGACGTGCGCGACGCGCTCGGCAAAGATGTAGGTCTGAGAATACTTGAACGCTCGGACATGCTTGCTGCGAGCACATTGGAACAGCTGCGCAAGTCGACGGACAGAGCATATACGCTTTTCGGTTTTCTGATGACAGCGTTCAGCGCAGTGACCGGTCTGCTTATGGCTGCAAAAGGGATCTTGATTCTCATTCCCGGCGTGGTACTGTGGATTGGTCTGTGCATTTCCTTATATATAATGTTCGGCAAGGTGATATGGGTGCACAGTTTCAGGTGTATGGGTAATGAGCCTCAAAATCTTATAAGTGAGCGTAATATAAAAATGCTAAAAGGTATATACGGAACAGAGCAAACACTAAGCAGCCGCTATGAACTTAATCTGATATACGACAGCATAGAAGACTGTGCGTATGCCATAGCGATAAACGACAGCGCGCTGGAAGACCGTGTGCGCACTATAGAGCTTGTTATGAATACATTGAAGATTACGATAAGTGTGGTGGTACTGAGCGTATTACTCATCACTGTCTTCAGATTCATCAATTGAGTCTTGGAAGAAGTTGGTAAGTGAGGCTTTTCTGCGTGTAAGTCTCTCCCACTGTTCTTTCTCTACGTTTTGTCTGGTTTCCCTTTTTTTTGCCATAATATAACTATAATAATCAGGTTAGACGATGCGAATAAGTCCGACGATGGTGCTCATGCTGCGTATGTCGTCTTTCGGAAGCAGGAACGGGCGGTGTACTGTGTCGTTCTCTGAGGCGCAAAGTATGCAGTCATCGTGCTCGATGGTTTCCATGACGCGCTTAACGAGCACACCCTGGCTTGTCTCGAGGACATAGACCGTACCCCACTGGAAGAAGCGTATGTCGTGTATCTTGTGACACGCGATGAGGTCGCCGCTGTAGTATAGCGGAATCATGGAGTCTCCGGACACACGTATGATGAAGTCCGCACCCTTGTCCTGGAATTCAGGTATGATATATCGCTCACAGCTCTCCATGTATGCGAATGAGCTGTCTGTAGCCGGGAATCCTGCAACAGCATCAAGCGGAATAAGCGGTATGCCTTCTTTGCCATCATCCATTACGCGTTTGGCTGCGGGTTCCGGTGTCTGTCTGACGGCGTTGTCGCTGTTGTCTGATGAAAGCATATTGCCTCGGCCTGTTAGAAGCCAGTCGGAATTTATATCTGGATATGCTAATAGAATTTTTTCAATATTAGAGGAGTTCATTCCTTTGGAAGATTTTGCCTTTCCAATTAAACCTACAGAAAGACCTGCACTAACTGTCATTTGATTATCATTAATGCCTTTGCTTTTCATATAATATTGAAGTCTTTCAATAAAATTACACCCTATATATTGATTTTTTTCCATAATCTTTTTGTCGTATTGAATATTTTCTATATCTTTGCGAAGAAATTAAATGTAAACCGCGTTCAAAGATACGAAAAATAACATAAACAGCAAAGAGCAATGACACAGAAAGAATTTGAGCAGATTGCATGCTGCAAAGTAAAGGTAGGAGAATGGTCCATAGTAGAAACTCTCTATATGTCAGCCGGAGATATGGATAAGCAGTCGTTTTGCAAGGAATTGCGCAAAATGTGCGCGATAGACGGTGCAACAGATGAGATAGATCTACGTGAGTGTCTGAAGGAAATAAGCCGACATTCAAGAAGTTTAGAAAAAACATTACGCGAGTTTAAGCGAAGTACAATCAGCAAGAACAAAGAACTGGCAATGTTTCTTATCGGCAAAGCTCACGCATATGAGGATAGCGATTTTCGTAAGCAGGCTATAAGTTTGATTGGTGAGCAGGCTGTAGTGAGAGCGACGTTGGAAATGGGCCTACCTCTATGGGATGAGGATCGCGCAATGTTGATGGACATGTTAAATGAGGAAAAATATACAGGTAATAAATTGTGATATTTCAGGATGACGTCTCCGCAGCGGCGGAGTCAGGGGCGAAGGGCTTCTCTGACGAACGGCGTGACACTGATTTCAATTATCCGGGGTTCGACTCCCCGGCGCCCCACAAGAGAGAAGCGTGACAGGCCGGAAGGCGTGAGAGACGGTCTGACGGTGTGGGAAGACACACGGGGCACGGGTTGTTTGCGGCGGGGTTCGACTCCCCGCGCCTCTCAAGAACAAGATAGATAAAATGTTTTCATACAGATGATGGCATTGCGGTCCGTGAGGATAGTAATGCCGCAAGGGCACAAGAGGTTTGCGTGCGGTTCGAGTCCGCAGTGCCCACAACAGAACTAACATATAAACTAATATGAAAGAACCGAAAGCATACAGACAAGAAGACACACGTCCTAACATTCAGTATTATTACTGGCCAGACGGTACGTTACGTGAAATGAAATACAGTGAATATGTTCAACTGTCTATAACCAAGTCTCGTGTATTATTCGAACGGCTCATTTTCATTTTGAAGGGGATAAACTACCTCATCAGAAATTTCAATAGAATTGAAGTTCGCAAGCGTTTGACACGCAGAGGCAAAACTAAATACGAGTCGTCCTTTAAGAATAACAGTGAACTTTGCATCAAAAGAATAGATATATTCTCCGGGAACATCACATTGTGAGAAACCCTCATTAGCGATCTCGCACTCTGCATTGAACGCAGCTGCAAAGTTTTTAAGAGACTTTAATTTTGGCTTAAATGCAGACATTGCATCCTTCTTAGACCGATATTGGCCTTGAAATGTAAAAGTTGGAGTATAAGAAAAATATTTCATATGAATTTTTTTTGTTCGCTACAAAGATAGCAAAAATATTCCGGTCCGTGAGGATAGGGATATTTAAAAACGGGCACAAGATGGTTGCGTGCGGTTCGAGTCCGCAGTGCCCACAAGACATATTAACGAAAAAACAGAAAGGACATGAGACAGAAGATTTTCATAGAGCGTGGAGAGGGCACGGCACTTGCGCGGATATTCGGCTGTTCGCGTATGTACGTGAGCTACGCTCTGTCTTTCAAGAAGGACAGCGCGAAGGCTCAGCGCATACGCAAGGCGGCTATAGAGAGAGGCGGCCAGCTTGTGAGGTTTGAGGACGTGAAGAAGCAGAAGCTATGAGAGAGGATCTGGAACGCATATACGGAGCCGAGCTGCGCTGGCTGCGTAGGCTGAGCCTGAGGGACAGATGTCGCATAGTGTGGTTCGTCGTGAGCATGTGCCTGGTGATGATGACGGCGGGCGGTCCGCTGCCCTGCCTTGCGGTGATTTATCTTAACGGCGCGTTCTCAGCCTGGCAGTTGCTCAGGGTGAGAGGTGTGCGGTGATTTTTTTTACGGAAAGGAATCTGTATGGAATACTACAACAAAATGCTTTGTCTGAGTTTTGCCGACCTGACGGGCGGCGGTGATCCGGTGATAAAACCCACGACATTATGGGTTAATATTCATCGTGGCAATATTATCCGTGCCCATCGTGGCGGCGGTGAGGGCTCGGAGGCGCTGTACGTCTGGAGCAGTATTCCGGAGAAATACAGAAAGAGATATATGGAGCTGCACGGAGACCCGGAGGAGGAGATGAGGAAGGCGCGACAGGCTGTGGAGCTTGTGGAAGACAGCGACGCGCGCTCATACTTCGAGGCATACAGATATACCGACAAGAGGGGCGAGGAAAGGAGTCTGACAGACGGACAGATAGACGACTACACGAGAAACGCGTCGGTGCTGAACATGCTGCGCAAGACCGCGCAGGGCTCGAGGAGCCTGCGGTCGTCGCTGAACGCGCGCGGCACGGGAAACACGTGGGACATCGTGGCGGAGACTTCGGAGAGCCTGCGCGAAAGATACGGGCACTCGCTGCCCGCCAACCCGGCAAGGCTCCGCGCCAAGATGAGGGACTACGCCGGGCGTGGCTATGAGGTGCTGATAAGCGGCAAGCTGGGCAACACATCCTCGGTGAAGATAACCGCAGAGTTCGGAGAACTGATAATAGCGTTGAAGCGCAGCCGCGTGCCCGTGTATACTGACAGAGCCCTTCTGGAGAAAGCCAACGAGGAGGCGGAAAAGCGCGGGTGGAAGCCCCTGCGCAGCCTTGCGGGACTGAAGAGATGGCTGAACAGCCCTGCGGTGCAGCCTCTGTGGTATGACGCGGCTTATGGTGAGCAGACCGCCCGACAGCGTTTCGCGCGGAAGCACCGCACCGCCCTGCCCTCACGGCGCGACTCGCTGTGGTACGGTGACGGCACGAAGCTTAACCTGTACTACCGCGACGAGAAAGGCAACGTGAGGACGACGTGCGTGTATGAGGTGGTGGACGCCATGAGCGAGGTGCTTCTGGGCTACCACATCAGCGACAGCGAGGACTACGAGGCTCAGTACAACGCCTTCCGCATGGCTGTGCAGACAAGCCGCCACAAGCCCTACGAGATAGTACACGACAACCAGGGCGGTCACAAGAAGCTGGAGAGGCTGACCGACGGATTCTTCCACAAGATATGCACGGTGCACCGTCCGACGCAGCCGTACAACGGCGAGTCGAAGACGATAGAGAGCATCTTCGGACGGTTCCAGAGTCAGGTCCTGTCGAAGTTGTGGCAGTTCACCGGTCAGAACGTGACAGCAAAAAAACTGTCAAGCCGTCCTAACGTGGAGTTCCAGGACGCGAACAAGGCACGGCTGTACACTCTGGACGAGCTGCGCGACGCCTACGCCGCCGCGCGCAAGGAATGGAACGAGATGCCCCATCCCGCCACTGGCGAGCGGAGGATAGACATGTACATGAGGAGCGTGAACGAGGCTACGCCCGAGGTGACGACCGGCGAGATGGTGAGGATGTTCTGGGTGTTCAAGGAACGCCGGAGCACATTCACCGACCAGGGCATAAAGGTGAGGATAAACGGCACTGACCTGCAGTACGAGGTGTTCTCCGCCCCGGGCGTGCCCGACCACGGCTGGCGTCGCCTGCACACATACGATAAATTCGTCGTGGCATACGACCCGAACGACACGTCGTGCATAAGGCTGTACACGCGCATGCCGGACGGCAGCCTGCGGTTCGAGCGCACTGCGGAGCCGTACATTGTGATACATCGTGCCAAGCAGGAGCAGACCGATGCCGACGGGGCTTTCATCCGCCAGGAGCAGGAAGCCAACGTGCGTGACCGCGTGGAGCGTGCCGCCGAGGGCTACCGCATAGCCTCCGCCCACGGTACGGCACCGGAGCAGAACGGCCTGCGCACACCTAAGCTGAAGGGTCTGCCTAAGACGGCGCAGGACGCGCTGTACAAGCGTTATCTGAAGTATGACAGCAACAACAATGATCTGGAGCTGGGACGCCACACGAAGAGCATGAGCATGGAGGACTGGCGCGAGGTGATGGGTCTGGATGCGGATAAGGAGAAAGGGAAAAGGACCGCGGGGAAACTGTAGGAAAAGGTAAAAAAGTAAAAGAGTAAAAAACAAATATAGGCAAAAAGAAGAAGACATGAAAGAGAACGAGAAGAAGGCGATATGCGAGGCTCTGAAACGCTATGTGGCGAAATATCCGAGCCAGAACAAGGCGGCGGCGAGCCTGAACGGCACGAGCGCAGGAACGGTGAGCACGATACTGTCGGGCGCGTGGGACAAGATAAGCGACGAGATGTGGCGCAAGATAGCCGCGCAGGTGCACGCTTTTGTGGACAGCGGCGAGTGGAAGACTGTTGAGACGGCAGCCCTGCAGGAGATGGTCTACGCCATGGAGGACGCCCAGCAGTGGAAGAACGTGACATGGGTGGTCGGTGAGGCGGGCTGCGGCAAGACCACCGCCGCACGCCTGTATGAGGAGGAGCACAGGGAGGTGTTCTACATCCTGTGCTCCGAGGACATGCGCCGCAGCGACTTCGTCCGCACCATAGCGCGCAAGGTGGGAATACGCACTGACGGCATGAGCATACGCGACATGCTCGACGCCGTGACCGGCTCGCTGGTTCAGATGGACGCCCCGCTTCTTCTGTTCGACGAGGCTGACAAGCTGATAGAGTCGGTGTTCCACTACTTCATCGACCTTTACAATCGTCTGGAGGACAAGTGCGGCATGGTGTTTTTCTCGACATCCTACATCAGACGCCGGATGAAGACGGGACTCCAGTACGACAAGAAGGGTTACAACGAGATACACTCGCGCATCGGCAGGAAGTTCTTCGAGCTGGAGCCGACGGGACCGCGCGACGTATATGCCGTGTGCGTGGCGAACGGTCTGTGCGACAGGAAGCAGATAGCCGAGGTGGTGCAGGACTCGGAGAAATACGACTTCGACCTGAGGCGCGTGAAAAAGGCGGTGCACAGAGTGAAGAGAATGGCGTTTGAACAGTGACTGAAAGGTGTTTGAGGAATGAGAAAGGCAATATCAGTGAGCGAGCTGCTGTCAATGAGGATCGAGACGCTTCCCCTGGAGGGCGCGTGGCGGGACGCCTTCGGCGAGCCGGAGCGTCACGGTGTATGGTTCGTATGGGGAGGCAGCGGCAGCGGCAAGACGTCGTTCGTGCTGCAGCTGTGCAAGGAGCTGTGCCGGTTCGGGCGCGTGGCATACGACAGCCTGGAGGAAGGCGCGTGCAAGACGATGCAGAACGCCTTCATCCGCACGGGCATGCAGGACGTGGCGCGCAGGATGGTGCTGTTGGACTGCGAGGACATGGCGACGCTGAGCGAGCGTCTGAAGAAGCGGCGCAGCCCCGAGTTCGTGGTTGTGGACAGCCTCCAGTACACCGGAATGAGCTACAGCGACTTCCGGACGCTCAAGGAGCGGCACCGCGACAAGCTCCTCATATTCATCAGCCAGGCTCGCGGCACACAGCCCTCCTCGCGTGTGGGCGTGAGTGTGATGTATGACGCAGGGCTGAAGATATGGGTGGAGGGCTACCGCGCCTTCTCCAAGGGCAGGACGTTCGGGGAGAAGGGATATTACACGGTGTGGCCTGAGAGAGCGGAGAAGTATTGGGGGAAGTGAGAAGGTGGGAGGGGGAGAAGGTGAGAAGGTAAAAAAGTGAAATATAAAAAGAGAAGAAAAAGGACATGAAAAAGGAGAAGGTATACATAAGCGGCGCGATAGCGCATCATGACATTGAGGAGCGCAGGCGCGCGTTTGGGGACGCCGCACGATTCCTGGACCTGAAAGGCTTCGAGCCGGTGAATCCGTTTGACAACGGAGTGGCCGACGATGCCGACTGGCGCGAGCACATGCGTGCCGACATGGCACTGCTGATAGGCTGCGACTACATATACATGCTGAAGGGTTGGGAGCTGAGCAAGGGCGCAAAGCTGGAGCTCGACGTCGCCAGCTCGTGCGGGATAGAGGTGATGTTTGAACTGCAATACAACGGATGATATGATAGACCAGAAAAGAAATTACGCGCGGTTCTACGCGCTGATGAAGCACATGCCGAACGCCGACAAGGAGACGCTGGTGTCGCAATACAGCAACGGACGCACGACGCATCTGCGCGAGATGAGCGACTGGGAGTACCGGGCGATGTGCGAGGGCATGGAGCGTGTGGCTGGCGACCACGAAAGACGCGAGGCACTGCGCCGGGCACTGAAAAGCAAACGGAGCGCAGCTTTGCACCAGATGCAGCTGCTGGGCATAAACACCGCCGACTGGCAGAGCGTGGACGCCTTCTGCCGCAACAAGCGGATAGCAGGCAAGAACTTCCGCGAGCTGTCGGGCGAAGAGCTCGAGGCTCTGACAAACAAGGTGAGAATAATATTACGTAAACAAAAAAACAAAGAGTCATGAGACAGGAACTGGAGCGTCTGCTGAAGCAGACGATGAATGAGATTAATGAGCGGCTTGCAGGGTGCAGCCGTGAGTACAGAGCCTTTTTTTTCGGAGAGCTTGCCGACAGGGCCTACAGCCTGCAGGAGGAACTGTCGGTGGAGGATGATGTGGAGATGCAGGACTATGAGGACGATTAACAACATAAAAACACAAACAACATGACAAACAATCAGAATTTTGATATCAAGTCGATGTCCAAGGAGCAGAAGGCTGCGCTGCTGGCACAGTTGCAGCAGGAGGAGAAAGAAGACCGCGTGTCGCGCAGAGAGACTTATGAGGGGCTGCGGGCGGAGTTTATGCACGAGGTGGAGAAAAAAGTAACGGCACTTGTAGATGATGTAAAGGGCTTCCGCAAGTGGCTGGCTACTGAAACAGACGGCTTCACGGCAGTGATGAAAGACTACGGACAAGTGAAGAGCGACGAGCAGCGCTCATACACCATCACCGACGGCGACTTCCGCCTGGAACTGAAGAGCAACAAGGTGAAAGCCTTTGACGAACGTGCCGACATGGCTGCCGAGCGACTGATAGACTATCTCAAGCGTTACATGCAGAAGAGCGAGAAGGGAGCGGACGACCCGATGTACCAGATGGCAATGACGCTTCTGGAGCGCAACAAGATGGGCGACCTCGACTATAAGTCAATATCTAAGCTCTATGAGCTGGAGGACAAGTTCGACGAGGAGTATGCCGAAATAATGAGGCTGTTCAAGGAGGCTAACGTTGTTCAGCGCAACGCGGTGAACTACTACTTCTGGAAGCGCAATCCGGCGAACGGCGTGTGGATGAGGGTCGAGCCGAGCTTCTGCAGGATGTGACAAAAAGTGAAAAAGGAAAAGGGTAAAAAACGTAAAATGTAAAAAGCCGCGCAGACAATGGTGTTTACGCGGTTTTTTCGTAACTTTGCCGTTATGAGAAAAGGACGTGACAGAACACTGATAAACGAGAGGGACAGGAAGCTCTTCGAGCGGTATTACTACTGGACCGAGGTGCGCCGCCTGCGCTTTGACGACACGATACAGAAACTGTCGTCCGAGGAGTTTTTCCTGAGCGAGCAGCGCATAATCCAGATAATACGCCGTATGCTTCAGGAAGGCGCGACGGTGAGCGGCGAGAAGATACCCGCGGCACGTTTTTCTGGTTTCCGCAACCTGAAGCACCCGCGGTGCAGGCAGGAGAAGGAAGAGCTGCCTCTGTTCACCTGAGTGTCCTGACCTGCACGACGGGCCTTGCTGTAGCGACAGCGGGAGTGTCTGCCACCTGTTCGGATGTTGTGGTGGTGTAGGTCTGCTCGTAAACCTTAATGCCATGGTTCCATGTGTAGAATCTTGACTGTGTGCGCACGAGCGCGCCGTCGGCGTCGGGGCGG
>ULSM01039015.1_pt1 | contig 18159 bp, 6 predicted proteins | sample 1956381 | NCBI WGS metagenome assembly ULSM01 (sample SAMEA4835710, study PRJEB28245) | human gut metagenome | biome: gut microbiome; material: fecal sample | place: Denmark | collected 2008 | reverse complement strand
GCATTTATTGCGCCATACCATACGATGTCTTTGTCTATGATAGTTGTGCACAGTTTTACTTCTGGCAATATTCTTACAGACAATCCTCTTTGCAAAAGATATTCTGTTTCAGGGTTACTTGCTGTCGTGATAATGAGAACTTCGATTCCAATATGAGCCAACTCGCTCAACTGATTGACCAAAACATTACGGTCTACCCTATATAACTTGGGAGAAGAAACAACGATGGAGCGCTTGGCATCTCCTATACTTGAAGAGTAAGGACGGAAAAATGTTCTACCATTGAATATCTGCTCCTCACAGACAGGTATGCCTATATCTTTTACATTGTCAAACAATGTGGGGGAATGTCGGGAAATGATTTTATATCCAATGGAAGCGTAACCCTTCAGTCGCTTCCTGTACATATTGTCGCAGACAGGTTCATGAATGTCGATGTAATCATAGATGCGCACATCTTTCTTTCCTTCGTTTTCGCGGTGCAGTCGGCCCGCATATTGGGCGACAAGACCTTTCCATGAAATAGGAAGGACAAGGAAAAGGGTGTCAAGGCGGGGATAATCAAAACCTTCGCCTACATATTTTCCCGTGGCGACTATCGCCAAAGGTTCTTCCCTGGAAATCTCTTGCAAGTGTTGCTGCATCTCCCGTTTTTCTTTCGTGCTTCCAGTCCCAGTCAATGTGATAACATTCTTCACTTTATCCCTCAACTTTTCGGCTAATATGATGACATGAGCAGTTCTGTTGGTCAGAATGATTGGCGTTCTTCCGGCTTCAACAACCTTACACACATCTTCTACTATGAGCGTATTACGTATCTCGTCTTCTGAAAGCAACTGATACAATGTCGTTATAGACTGTTTGTCATCAGTAATGGAACGGTATGATGTGAATCGAGGAATGAGACACCTCTCAAATGATTGTTTCGCTATCTGACTTTTAGCATCAGCAGAGAAACGAATGGGGCCACATTGCATGAATATTATAGGTTGATGTCCATCCTTGCGGATAGGAGTTGCCGTCAGACCATAAATGGTATGTGCCTTTATACTCTTCAACACATTCTCAAATGTCACAGATGACACATGGTGACATTCGTCTACTATTACCATTCCGTAGTTTTCCACAATAGGCTTTACGCTATCGCCATCAAGACATGACTGGATGAGCGCGATATCAACAATGCCGTGGAGTGAGTTACCTGTAGAGTCGAGACAACCTATCGCAGAGAATTTCTTGTGACGGCTACGCTTCTTCGGCACCGGAGGTTCTACATAGTCAATGTTCAAGAACTCCGTTAGGCGTTCATGCCATTGGGCAAGTAATGCCTTCGAATGAACAAGAATAAGTGTACTCACCTTTTTTCGTGCAATAATTGCGGCCGCTGTAACTGTTTTTCCAAATGCCGTAGTAGCGTGAAGCACGCCATTGCTGTGCATTAGCAATGCGTTGATAGCTGCCAGTTGTTCTTCTCGTTCTTTACCTTGAAAAGAAACAGATATCGGCGTACCGCGGTTGGTCTCGTCAACAATATTATACTTTGCTCCATTCTCATTGAGGAAAGAAAGAATTGCATCTTCGCAACCGCGAGGCATGGCGAGATAGTCGTCTGTGATGTCAAAACATGAGATGATGCGAGGTGTGGAATATGTAGAAAGTCGCAGTGCCTGCTTGCTATAAAATTCAGGGTTCTTGAATGATGCTATTCTTTTAAGGTGATTCAGAACTTTTGCCGAAACAGCCTTTAGCGGAATGTAAATTTTATCGGCTTTGGTTATTTCTATTTCGGAATAAAAATCGCCCTTGGAAATATCTTGTGGTATAGGAGAAACCCAAGGTTTGCTCTCACTTGAAGTTGTGAGTGCCCCAAGTTCTTCACAGACATGTAGGTTAAGCAGCATATCAACTTCTGTATCCTTCACCTTGTTGATGTTATAAAGGAAAGCCCACTGATCTTTGTACGCTAGGAAATCGTCATCTACGAAAACACTATTCCGTCTTTTACGAGCCTGTCCCTGCAATGGCAAGGCGACCAAGTTGCCAAAACCTCCTTCAGGCATTCGGTCTTGGTTTGGGAAGAATCTGTCGTATGAGTTGAAGGACATACGACCATTATGTCGCATAGCCTCTGTAAGGATGGCATTCCCTAATCGTCTTGCCTTGAAAGCTGGTATTGGCTCCTCAAAGAAAATCCACACATGAGCACCATTGCCCGAGCGCGAACGTTCAATGGCATAAGGAATATTCCATTCTTTGCATACTCCTACAAATGCAAGAACATCGTCTTTATAGCCATACTTACAGCTCTTGTCATCGAAATCGGTGCAGAGAAAAGCACAGTTGTTGTCGGGCATTATGGCATATAGTCCGACTACATCACAACAGTTCTCGTCCTTGCCCTCCAAATGACGATAGAGATCTTGGTAAGTGAGTGGTGCAAAATGTCTATTAGGACAATCTGCACATTTGAATTTCTTTTTGTCGCATACGCCTCGCCTCCATTCATTGATACAGACAGGTTGGTAACCGCTCTTGCCTGTTGTTTTGCTGAACCATCTTCGCGCAAACACATCTTCTCTGCCCTTGAACAAGGAATGAAAAATGGCGACACGCTCCTCTATGGAAAGTTTGACAGATGGGAGAGTGATAGATGAATATGCAACAACCTTCTCCTCCACATGCTTGGGCTTGTATTCAATGCCGTGCGCATGTAGAAGCAATTTCAACTCTTCGTTTTCTTGACGAAGAGCCTCATTCTGCTGGAGAAGATGGTTGTATTTCTCTTGAATGTCTTCCATAATGAAAGTCTGTTTTGAGGGTTTATACACGGAAACCTCACGGAATTTTCTGTTTCTTACAAGCGCTCACGGTTTAATAATAAATTCAGACAATCAGGTACTTACGTTATGCGTACTTCCTATATTGCTAGTAAAAACCGCGTGTAAAACCTTGTAAGCGCTTGTAAATTTTAGCCTTTTACAAGCGCCCAAGTTGATTTGTTGCCAGCAATAGTGGTGTTGCTAATCTTTCCGTCCTTTCTAAGTTTGCGCAAGAGATTATTTATCTTATATTCTTTCTGCTTGTCATCAAGTTGGTCTGGCAGCACGTCCCAAAGCAGACGCACTATTTCAGGTTTTGTCAACGAACCATGATCCTTCAACGAATCAAGCAATAATGCCTCACATTTCTTGTCGTCCAATCCCTTGTGCTTGGAATATTCTATCTTCTGGTCTGTTACTTGGGCAATATCCTTTGCTATGAAGATATGTGGTAAACGACCTTCTATCAGTTTGCGCTTGCGGAGCATGGCAATAGCTTCTGGCGATATGCGCTTGCCTTTCTGTACAGAATCTAAAAGTACAGCATCTGTAAGAGACATATTTCTGTTTTCTAACAGTAAGAGACTGTAGTTTTCGTCAATGACGGTACCAGGTAAGGTCAAGACAACTTCTGTTGCTGTGGATTTGTCATAATCAGGCATTGGCAGATAGCGTTCCTTTTGGCTCACGAACATCTTGTGAATGCCATAGCCTTGGGTATCAATCATCTTGATGTTCACCATAGCTTTTACCAATGCAGGGTTGCGATAGTGCCTTGGTGTTTTCTCACCAGTTATATATTGGCTATAGTTTCCTTCAAAGAAGTAGCCGTCATTTTGGAATGTCAGTTTGTCCTTGTCTTCCGTGACAATGATTCGTGCGTCGCTTTCGTACCTTTGATGAGCTATTGAATTGTGAAGCCCCTCAAGAATACTCTCTGTGTCATATTTCCATACTTCGGCAGGGATAAGCGAGTTCTTTGGATATATTTTGAACCGATAGTTTCTTATTCTATTCAGCAACTCACTCGTGGTTCGTATGAAAGGTATAGTGTAGATGTCACCAAAGGTTTGTCCGTCTTGAAAGCATTTCCATACAATCTGCGCAATGTGATTGAGCTTATGTGCTTTTTCTTCTTTGCCGACAAGTAATAGTGTGGCTTTCGTAATTTTTCCGTCTATGGTCAAACATGCCTTGTCAAGAAACACTTTATCACTCCAAGAGTCACACTCCTTTGCAAACTTTGGATAGCGTTGCTTATAGCCTTCACGAGCAAGCATGATAGCATCTGGGTCAAGATCGTCTATTGTAGCATCAGCGATGGCTTGCGCTGTCCAATCGTATGCGGAATCTTGCTCGTCAAGTATTACATTAAGGCGTGAGTCTGTCAATTCCACCAAAGAATCATCCAATCTCTGCCATGCCTTGCTATGTGCATATACAGGACGACGCTTCATGTGTTTTGGAATATGAATTACCCATACCGTCTTGTGCGAGTCGTCCGTGACGAATTCTTCAACCAGCAATCCTTCAGAAGGCAAGTTGGCGCACAGATCTGTCATTCTGAGTTTTGCTTTTTGTCTGTCGTAGTTGTATGTGTTAGTACCGACAATCTCCAAAGTATTGTCAACAACACCGATAACCAAATGTCCGCCTTCCATATTCGACAAGGCGGAAACATAAGAAATGACATCATCCTTCTCTTTGCCGTTGAAGTCATTTTTCATGTTCTTGAACTCTTTCCATTCACACTCCTCGTTTTCCTTTGGATATTTGGAAAGCAGATATTGTTGTAATTCTTGTTCGGTCATATTCTATATGTTCTGTTTCTTGATAAGTTCCAGTACAGGTACTTGCAATAGTTCTGAAATCTTGAATAGGGTTTCAAGTGATAATTTCTGCAAAGATACAATATCGATGTGAGATATTTGAATAAATAGTAGCAAAAGTAGTGATATTTAACAAAGAACTTTGCGTAATATTCAATTTTGGTGATAATCAAGTAAAACATACGGCAAATATCTTTGCATGTTTTTTTATGCAATATATATTGCCACTTTTCCGCACAAAGCCTTCGTAGAATTCATATATGGCAAGCTGGTCGGAGACAAAGGGTATATCAGCAAGAACCTTTTCCAACGCCTGTTCGTGGATGGCATACAGCTTATCACCAAACTTAAAAACAACATGAAAGGTGCCTTGATGAGCGTGTCTGACAAGCTGCTGCTTATTGTATGTTTCCCAAGAAGCCGTGTATCAATGTACAACGTACAATTGATACACGGCTTTCATTGTTTTGAATTCATCGAACTCACGTTATTTTACATTCTCAAAAGCAACAGCACCGTACAGTACAAAGAAACCTTAGCGGGCTACAATCTGGACTGATAGCCTCATCAGCAGACAAAGGCATTTATCTATCTGAAGCCTTTATAAAGAAATACGAAAACGTTGATTTTGTAAACTTTCCTTTTGGTGATTTCGTACGCGATGTTTACAAAGTGCGCAAATGGGAAAGCCCAGAGCCTCAAGGAAAGCACACAGCAGCCCCACAGCAGCCGAATAAAGTATCTCTACTTAACTATAAATTTTCTGCCATTTTGAATGTATATACCCTTCAGGGGAGCGCTCACGCGCACCCCCTGAAGATTGTATATATAATTGCTGTCGGACCGAGGCTGCAGAGTGGAAGCATGAATACCACTTGGAGTGCTATATGCTGAGAAACTTTGCAATGCCACTCCCTCTGTCAGCACGATATAGACAGTATGTACACCAGAAAGGCTCTTGGAAGCATCCAACACCAGATTGTCCCACGATGTGGGCAAGGGCCCCTTTGATTCTGCAACAAGCGTCTCTGACGAGATATTGTCAACATAGACCTGAATCTTAGCATCAGAAGCAGTTGCCTTGGCACGCAGTAGCAACTTGCTTACCGCGTTGGAACCGAAATCTACATGCTTGAAAGCAATATAGGCTCCGTCCCTGCTGCTGACAGTTGTCTCTGGCGTGTCGTCGTCAGAAGACTTTTCAGCCAACTGCAACCACTGTATCTCGTCAAAGAACTCGACACCAATCTGCTGGGATGCATCTTTATCATACAGACCATTGATGTGAGCATTGACGGCTGCCGATACTGCTGTTGCCTGACCGACGGGGTCGTTGCTAACATTCGTTGTGCCGCCGTTCTCCTGGCGAGACAGGTTTTGGGCAGTCTTTGTCAGCCAAGCAGACCAGGTGACACTGCGCTTCCCATTCTTCATGCGGTTCTGATATGCATGCCATGCGTTCTTGGCAATCCACTGCAGAGCCACTTTACTATCAAGATCCTCAGCATAACGGCGAACGTAGCGCATCAGGATACCCTTGAATCCACAAAGGTCGCCATTGATAGTCTGACAGACTGAGATGATTTTCTTGTTGTTGGTCAGCTTATTGCAGGTAAAGCGGTATACAGCGTCAGCATCCTGCTTATACATCTTTTCACCCGTGTACTTATAGAGCATGGTGGCTGCGCCAAGCATGGTTCCCTGATTGTAGGTGGAAGCCCACGAGTTGAATCCCTCGTTAGCAATACTTCCATCGGCATTCCAGGCACGACTGTCGTAGACCTGTCCGGACTTAGCATCGAAGAGCAACTGGCGCTGACCAGCATAGATACTCAGTGCCTTGTCGTAGTATTCCTTCTCTCCCGTCATCTCACCCAGATAACAAGCTGCGACAATGGCAGGACCATTGATACAGGAATTAGTGCTCAGAGGGTTGGGCTGACTCTGCTTCCAGATGAGAGTGCCATGTGGTTGCTTGGCAGCACGCTGGTACATGTTGTCGAAATTGAAGCGTGCCACCTTGAGATATTCCTCGTCACCAAAATACTTATATGCACGAATACAAGCCAGAACCATCCATGTGATGTCATCGTTAAACTCGTTGTAGCTCCAATCGCTATTGTTGCGGATTAGGAAGTTATTGTACAACTCACGGAAATAGGTCTGATATTTCTTATCGCCAGTGGTCTCGAAAGCATCAAGGATCACCTCGAACATCTCAGCGTCACCCCACCATCCACCTCCGCCGAGGATGTGCCCCCCGGTAGCCTTTTTATAATGTTGGTTGATGAAACCCTGCATCATCTCGTCGCGTACAGCGGCATCGAAGGCCGTGGGCACCTCGCTTTCGATGATTCTACAGTAGACGTTGGCTTTCTCGACAGTCGCCGGTTCGACCAGTTTCAGTTGGTTGCCATCGGCAGCCGCCTGGTCAATGCCTATACACAGCCCCTCATTGTCGCCTGCACTGATGGTGTAAACGTCGGTGAGTCCCTCAACGGGCTTGATGTTCCAGGCTCCCGTTGTGCGTTTGACCGAGCCAGACTGCTGAACCAAAGTAACTCCAGCGGCCGGTGTGCTCTTGGCAGCCAGATAGAGGCCGCTGTAGAGATTGCGGAAAGTATACTTGCCGTCGGTGTTTTTTTCCAGCTTCCAACGCTGAGCCGGAACGTCAGTTTCTGTCCAAAGCACCACGTCGTCGTTGCGATTGAACGAGGCATCCTTGACAAACATCGACTTCGTTCTGATGACGATACGGTAGGTCTTACCCACTGTCGGGGCAGCCTGGACGGCTACCAACGACAGGAGCAAGACGCTGAGTGATATAAACTTCTTGATAGTCATATATGCAGAGTTATTCGTTATTGGCATCGTCGCCGGCACTCTCCCAACCCGTGGTTTGTACACAGTTGGGGTTGCTGTTAATTTCCTCCTGCGGGATGGGCAGCAGGGTCATGCGTTTTGTGAAGATGCGGTGCTGGGGAGACACGCGCTTGTAGAAGGACAGGTTGGTGGCACTGTTCACGTTGTTGATGTTGTAGCCGTGTACGTCGCCGCCTTCGCCTCCCTTGTGGTAGGGAGCGTAGATCCAGCCGTCGGTCAGTTCGGCACCGCCGCGCCACTTGCCGTCGGCAACACCCCAGCGGCGCACGTCGTAGTAGTACTTATTCTCAAAGGCTAACTCGATGATACGCTCACGGTAGACTACTTTCAGCACGTTGTCTTTGTCGTAGCCGCCAGGTACGTCTATGCGCTTCTCGCCACGCGCGCCAGTAGTGGCATCACCGGCATAGAGCTTATATTCGGCCACACCGGCACGGGCACGGATGAGATTGACAGAGCGTAGGGCTTCTTTGACATCGCCCAGTTCGGCACATGCCTCAGCATAGTTCAGGTAGACCTCGCCTAAGCGCAGCAGAATGTCGAAGGCCCAGCCGCTGGGAGTACTGCCATACTGAATGCCCTTGCGACAGATGGTGCCGAAGATGGGGAAGTCGTGCGTACCCCCCGAGTTTGGACCTGAGTTTCCCGAGTAGAACATCTCCGTAGGCGCGTTCTTCCCGTTGCCAGTGTCTAAGGGGCGGTTCTCGAAGGTGATGCCGAGATAGAAGCGGGCTTCACGGTCGTAGAACTGCTTCATGATGGGGTGTCCGCTCTGCACGGTGAGATATTTATAGCCCGAGATGGGGTCACGGTAAGACGACCTCTTGCGCGTGGTATAGACCATGTCATTGGTGTACTGGCTGTCATCGTCGTAGTCATAGGTATAGAAGTCGGGGTCGTCTTGGATGCGCATGCCCTTGTTGGTGAAGTAGAGGTCGACGAACTCCAAAGGTACGGAGTAGGCACCGGCACCGTTGTCCACCGAACCGTAGGGGGCAGGCAGCGAGCCGCCGTTGTTGCGCGGTACGAGCGGATAGAGGTCGCGAGCCAGCGACCCATCTGTGAACTGGCGGCGCACGATAGCCTCTTCGTTGTCAGCATTGCCCACACAGGCATTGAGCACCGAGTTGTAGGGGCACGACTCGGCAACCGTGTTCACCAACTTACCACCATTGTCACGATAGACCAGTCGCCACTGTCCGTTGTCGATAAGTGCCTTGGCTGCATTGCGGGCATCAATCCATTTCTGCTCGTCGCGGCTCTGTGGAAAAAGTTTCTTTCCATTGTGATTGGCCAGGCCGGCATAGAACGGGTCGCCATTGTAAAGATAACTGGCTCTATAGAGCAGTACCACTGAGCGAAGCCCCTCGACGGTCTCCTGCGTGAAGTTGCCTTGATACTGGGGCACGAAGGCATGGTTCTCATCATACTGATGGAACAAGTTACCGCTTTTGAGGGCATAGTCGAACTCGCTGAGAATATAGTCGAAGCACTCGTCAATAGAATTGCGCTCCAGCGACATCTCACCAAGGTTATCTTCCACCCCGTAGATACGATCACCAACAAGTGGTACAGGTCCAAAATGCTTTACCAGACAAAAATAGTAATAGGCTCGTAAGGCACGACACTCGGCCTTAGTCGTGGCTTTCTCAGCATCCGACATGGGGGCGCACTCATCGACATGGGCCAGATAGATGTTGGCATACTGGATGGCACGATAGAAACTTTTGTACATGTCGTTCACCCATCCTGTTGAAGGCGACAGGGTGCCTTGGATGATGTTCTGATGCTTGCCCTGTCCCGAATCGCTCCAGGGCTGGTAGCCCGACATAGAGGCATGCAGCATCATACCATTGCTGGTGCCGTCTTGAAAGCGCAACCTCAGCTCGTTGGGGATATAGGAGTAGACGTGGGTCAGCCAGTTGAGTGTCTGGTCACGGTTGCTGAACACATCGTCAAGCGTGGTGGCATTCTTGGGTACATCGTCAAAATAATCATTGCACGATGAAAGCGAAAGCAACGTCACTCCGGCTAACATTAACCCATAACTATATTTCTTAATAGTATTCATCATGATTATGTTTCTTTATGATTATGTTTCTTTGATTGTTAGAAATTAATGTTGACACCGACGGAGAATGTTCGCACGTTAGGATACTTGATACCATTATCAGAATTGATTTCCGGATCCCATAGTTTGAACTTACTGAACGTCAGCACGTTTTCGCCCATGATATAGAAGCGGCCGCCCGACAGGAATGAGTTGCGTGTCCACGCCTTCGGGAAGTAGTAAGAGATCGTGAACTGCTTCAGACGCAGGAAACTCACGTCGCGCTTCCACCATGTACTGGTCTTGAAGTTGTTGATGTTGTGAGGATCGTTCTCGCCCCAAGCCAACAATGGATAGAACACGTCGGTATTCTCGGGATTGTCGGCACTCCAGCGGTCACTGATGTTGGAGTAGAGCGTGCCACCGCCTGATGTAGAGGTGAAGGGACGTATACCTTTGCCACGCAGGATGCGCTCGGCATCACCAGTGCCCTGGAAAAGGATGCCAAGACCCAGATTCTTGTAGCGGAAATCGCCACCAAAGCCATAGTAGATGCGGGGTATGTCGCCACGGCTAATCTTCACCATGTCATACTCGTCAATGTGACCATCGCCGTTCATGTCCTTGTACATAATGTCGCCAGGTGAAACCAACTCGCCAGGGTAGGTCTCGCCAAACTGGCTGATGCCACGCTCCTGTATTTGCTGCTTGCTGGTATAAAGTCCTTCTGCCACGTAGCCCCACTCGGCCAGCACGTTGCTGCCGCGGCGCTCAAGCCACGGATAGGCAGGAGTAGGCTGTGCGTTGTTGATGACTTTGTCGTCGTTCATCGACATGTTGCCACGAATCGACATAAAGAAGTCTTTGCCAAACTGGTGGTGATACTCGAACGATGCCTCCAATCCCTTGTTTTCCACCACGCCTACGTTGGCCTGTATATTGGTGGCAAAGCCAGCCGTCAAGGGCACATTGTCGCGTGAGACAAAGATACGCGAGCGTCTTTCTTTGAACAGGTCGAATACAAATGTCAGGTCGTTGTTGAAGAAATTAATTTCGATACCCAAGTCTTGCTTGTGAACCTTCGACCACTGAGGCGTGTAACCATAGCGACTAAAGCCCAGACCGCTGCCGCCCCAATAGGTGCCATAGCCGCCGGCACCACCAATCTGCGTAAAATAGGTAAAGCGGCCGTCGGTCGAAGAGTTACCTACGGTACCGTTAGAATAGCGGAACTTCAAGAAAGAGATGTATTTAGACAGTGGTTCCCACCACTTCTCATTCGAAGGAACCCAGCCAATTGCCACTGCTGGGAAGAAACCGAAACGATGCCCCGACTTAAAGTTCTCAGAACCAGTATAGCCGGCATTCAGCTCCACGAAGTAACGGTTGGCGAAATCGTAGGTAGCACGAGCCGACAGACTTTGCTGTTTGTAGGGCAATGTCTTCAGAAGGTCGCCATCGTTGGCATCTAAATAGCTGCGTTCGTTGAACAGCAGCAGTCCTGTCACGTTGTGAACTTTGTTAAAGGTGCGCTTATAGTCGAGTGCCGCCTCTAAGTAGAAAGTGCGATAGACCCACTTGTCGGAGCTGACATTCATTGACGTGTTGCCCCTATACTGCTCACTCAGTATGAGTTTGGATGGGTCGGTGTCTAACAGCGGTGTCGACGTGTCGACGCCGTTGGCATCCTTCACCCACAGCAGATTGCCGGCCTCGTCGGTGGCCTGAGGATAGAGATTAGTATCTTCCACCCACACACCGTCTTGCTGGCGACCTGTCGGCTTCCAATTCGACTCATGTACACCATATCGAAGAGCCTGTGTAGCCTTGAAATCAAATGCTACCAAAGCACGAGCAGTCAAGCCCTTGCTCCAACTCCAGAACCCCAGGTCTTGAGTCAGCTTGAGATTAGTGTTGATTTGCGTCTGGTGCTGTGTCTGGTAGCCACGACGTGTAAGCCAGTCCCATGGCGAGTCAAGCTCCGTATTGTGAGGTGACTGACCTGGAATTCTGCCGTCGGCATAGAGTACCGGATAGAGCACAGGATTGGTGTTCATGGCTCTGGCAAAGATGTCGTCAAGGTTATTATAGGGATAGTTACCACTGGCCAGCCAGCCGCTCACGCCTACATCAAGATTGGTTGTCTTGGAGGCCTTCAGATTGATGTTGGTCAAGAAGTTGTAGCGGTTGTAGTCAATCTCAGAACTATAGTCCTGCGTCTTGTCGCTCTTGGTCAGGCCGCGCTCCGTGTAGTACGAGAGCGAGATATAGTAGTTGGCATTGGGAGCACCACCGCGGATGTTCATGTTGACACGACGGTTCCAACCGTTTTTATGGTACAGTTCTTTCATCCAGTCAACGTTAGGGTAGAGATAAGGATTGACAGAAGCAGGCAACTTGCCACCATTGGCATCTATCAGTCCCTGCTTGTAAGCCTGTTCGGCATCAGTGAGTGCCATGTTGTTGGCAATCTTGGTGTTGATAATCTGGTTCTTACCGTAGTAGTTGCGTCCTTGACTGGTGGTGTAGGCTTCGTTGACGGCATTCATATACTCAATGCCATCAACCAGGTCGGGCACCTTGGTCAGGTTTGTAATACCCTGATAGACATCGAACGAAAACTTTGGCTTGCTGACCTCACCAGGCTTGGTGGTGATGATAATAACACCGTTACCACCGCGCACACCATAGACAGCAGTCGAGGCGGCATCCTTCAGAACAGTGATAGACTCGATGTCCTCGGGAGACAGGCTGCTCCAGCTACGCTCAATACCGTCGACAAGCACCAGCGGCCCTTCATTCTTATTGGTAAGTGTAGAGATACCGCGAATCCAGATGTCTGAGTCGTCTTGGCCAGGCACGCCAGTACGCTGAACAGACACTACACCGGACACACGTCCGGCAAGCACCGAACTGATGTTGCCAACAGGTGCCTTCACATCCTCCATTTTAAGGGTGGCTTGTGCTCCAAGCACCGAAATCTTCTTTCGTGTTTGGTAGCCAGTCACGGTAACTTCGTTGATAGAGTTGGATTCCTCATGAAGGATAACGTCTATCAACGTCTTATTGGCCTTACGTTCCTCTGTCTTAAATCCGACATAGGAAAAGACCAGTATCTTGTCGTTATCGCAAGTCAGCGTGTACTGGCCGTTAAGGTCGGTAATGCCGCCCCCCGTCGAACCCTTGACTTTTACTGTAACACCGATAAGCGGTTCGCCATTCACGTCCTGCACACGGCCAGTGACCTTAATTGGCTCGGCAGCGTCGGCAATGGAAGCAAAAAGTGCTGCCAAGAGTAGCAGGGCGCCCTGTCGTAAGCAATATAAATTCTTTACTGACATAAACATTGTAGATTTATAAATATTTTATCAATGAGTCTGGTATAGGTAGAACAGGCCGCCTGCCCCATATAAGAGCGGGCGGCTTGCTGTAAGCATATACAGTCTTTACTTCACCACCACCTTACGGCCGTTGATGATATAGAGTCCTTTCTGCAGTTGTTTCTGGCTGTTCATGCGTCGCCCCTGCAAATCATAGATACCTGTTGTGGCAGCTTTCTGCTCGCTTTGTACCCCCTGAATACTTGTTGAAATTGGGTCCTTGACGGCTCCAATGCTCTTCAGGACAGGATAGAGGTAACCACTCTCTGTGTCGAAGGTCCACACGTTGTCGAAGTCCCAGCCAATAAGAACATACTGCGTCTGCTCTTGCAGATCGGTAGCACCATAGCTTTCCGCCGGGGTCACTTCACCGCCTTCTGCCGTCTCATTGTCCCAAGGCCATTCCTCATTGCCGACAATCTCAGCATCCGTATTTGCGATATTGCCACTATAGTTGATGACAGCTCCTTCATCTGCACCCGCTCCAGCGGCGTTTACAGCAATGAAAGGATGGGCAATGCGTCCCTCATTATGTACGTTACCTATTGAGACGGAGTTCTTCAAATTGATGGTAGTACCGGCAGAAGCTTCGATTCGTCCGATAAATCCGGCGGCCCAGCCATAGATGGTCGCAGTAATATCTCCATTAAAGTAGGAATTCTCGATGGAAGCCCCCTTGCCCTGCGTCATTCCGATAAAACCACCAGCCTGCATCGCAGCAACAACTTCACCCGACACATAACAGTTTTTAATAGTAACATTGTCGGCATGGCCAGCCAACAGAGCCACATTGTCATCGCCAGTCACCTTACCTGTGACGGCAACTTGCTCGAAGGTCGTTCCTAAAGCGTTGCCAACCAGACCTATACGCTTGGTACCGTTACCCAGCACCTGCATATTCTCGAATGCAATATTCTTGATGGTAGCACTGACTGTCTTGCAGAACACGCCCTTTTCGTTGTCGCCGTTGAACTCTACCTTCAGGTTCTTCACCTTGTGACCTTGGCCGTCAATCGTACCAGAGAAGTCAGAAGTGAAGCCCTTGAAGTCTTTACCGTCCATGTCTATGTCGGCAGTGAGGATAAACTTGCCAGTGGGATTGCTGCCAATCTTCACAAACTCGTCCGCTGTAGCCACCTCGGTCTTACCATTTCCGTCGATGATATCAACTGACAGCGTGTTGCTTCCCTCGATAGTGAACAGGCTGGCAATGGCTGCTGGCATATTTGCCTGGATGGTGAGCGTACCGGCACCCAAGAAGTTTCCACCATCGTCAGCACAATAGAGACAGGTGCTGCCAGTCTCGTCGTTTTCTACCTGTTCAACAAGGTTGGCACCCTCAGAAATCTTGAAGTCTATCTTCTGACCCCACGAGGCATGAACTTTACCCAGGTCTTTGTATTCATCTCCAACCTTATAGACCAGTGCGTTGCTAAACTCGTCGTCGATGATGCGGGTCTTCAGCGGGGATTTCATCACCTTCAGCACGGGGAACATCAGCCCTTCGGCACCGGGCAGGAAAGTCCATGTGTTGTCGAAGTCCCACCCCAGTGTCTCGCTGTAGAAAGCTTTTGTGCGAGCAGTAGCATCGTCGACAGCTTTACCCTGGTCGCCATCCTTATCATCGGCAGCGGTGCTATAGGTACCGCCGTAAAGGCTTGATTTCAGTACGTAATTGTTGCTGAGCGTTGTTGCGTCGCGCTTACCGTTGACGATACGCGGAACAATCTGCTTGCCATTGATATGGGCAGCACCCGAAAAACAGTTCTTAATGGTCGTTGCATCGTCCGAGTCTATCAGTGAGATAATACCCGTGTTGCTGCTCGAACCATTGTTGTCTACAGTGCCGCAGAAGAGACTATTCTGCAGTGTGCCGCCAGTAGCAATACCGCAAAGGCCGCCCACCTGGAACTCACGGGTTTTCAAGGTTGCATCTGAGATACAGTCGGTGATGAGCGAGGGCTCGCCATTATTATTGCTCATGTTACCGACAATAGAACCAACGTGGTCACGACCTTCGATGTAAGAGTTCATCACGAAGATACGACGGGCCACGCCACCGTAGAAATGACCGGCCAACGCGCCGACATTCTCATTACCCACCATGTTGGCATTTTCAAAGCCAAGGTCTTCGATGGTAGCACCGCGAGTGGTGGCAAAGAGACCAACACTGGCCTGTCCGGACTGGTTGTAGCTCATGTTGCGAATCACGTGGCCATTACCATGCAGAATACCGGTGAACTCGGGTAGCGGTTGGAATTTAACGCCTGCCAAATCAATGTCGGCAGTGATATTGAACTCTCCGATGGGGTTCTGCTCCAGTTTGGTCATCAGGTCCTCGGCTGTGGCAATGTTGGTATCCATTGACGTCACAGTAACGTCGATCTTCCGTGTGAAGCCCTTGATAAAGGCATCTCCAGTAGTGGAGATGGTAATTGTAGCCGTTCCTTCAGTAACACCGGTCAGCACAGTACCCTCGACTTTGACAACGGCGGGATTACTGGAAACGATAGAGACCTCGCGGTTCATCGTAGAGAAGAGACCGCTGACATCAGCTTTAGTGCCCAGGAAGAAGTCGGGCAAATCGTTCATCGAGACAAAGTCGCCGTCGAATGGCACCTTCATCCCCTTCAACACAGGATAACGACCGTCGGCGAAATCCCAGACAGCAGCATCGAAGCCAATGGCAGTGTAGGTAGCTGCCTTTTTCAGTTCAGCATCAGACTTTTCTTTGCCCTGTACGTTTATCGGGTCGCCGTTGCCATATTTACCAGCCTTGATGTTTGCTATAATCGTTTCATCTTTTATTGGGTCACCGGTTCGGATGGCACCTTCATAATACTTAATGGCGTCTGAAGCATAGCAGTCGGTCATCGTAATGGTTGCTCCATTAAGCATACCACACATGGCGAACATGTGGCCGTTATGGCTGCGCTCAATACCTAATGCTAATGGAGCTGACACATTACCCTTCATGGTGACACCTGTTCCGCCTTCAGCAAGACCTAAGATGCCGCCTACGCCACCCCAGTCGCCCTGACAATAGACCTGTCCCAGGAATACATTGTTCTCGAACGTGGCTGTGGCGCACGCACCGGCCAATCCGCCTGCTTGCCAGCCAGAACTAAAGGAGGCTGCCGTAGAAAGGCAGTTCTTCATGGTGCCTTCCAACTGGCCTGTGATGCCGCCCACGTGGTCATTGCCCTCGACAACACCTGATGTGAAGCATGCTTCTATGGTCGTGTTGTTCTTGGCCCAGCCTACGATAATGCCGGCACGCACACTGTTTCCCCAGCCCGCAACCTTGGCATCGACAACCCGAAGATTCTTAATCGTAGCACGATCCGTCTCGCCAAAGAGACCTGCCGGGCTGCCACCGGCAATGCGAAGTCCCTTGATGGCATGTCCAGCACCATCGAGTGTACCAGTGAAGGTAGAGATGGGAGTCCATTGTTCACTCAGGGTAATATCGTTCGCCAGAACGTACGACCCTGCCAAATCATTAGCAATCGCCTTCAGACCTGCCTCGTCGGTAATCTGAGTCTGTGCTGAAGCACCTATGGCTGCCAGCATTGCGAAAGCTAATACGAAAGACTGTTTCAGTCTAAGTAATGATTTACGCATAATACTTAATTTTTAGTATTGATAATTATTTATGATAGATAAGTCGCTGTGTGTTCGAATGACGATTGTCGGCAGTAGACAGCCGATAGAGGTAAATTCCGTTGGGCAGATGGCCCGACCACAGGAGCGTCTGATCGCCCTCGCTGACCTGATAATCCTCACGGCAGACGATGCGCCCGTCGTAAGACAGGATATTGAGTGTAACTTGCTGGATGCCAGCTGGCACTTGACAGCGAATCTGCGTACTACCCTGGCAGGGATTAGGCGAGTTACCCAACAGGCGGATGGTCGATGTAGGTGCTACAGTTGTCGGTTGCTGAATGGCAGTGACTGTTCGTGGTTTGCCATAAACCCCAAACTCATAGATACGGGTGGTATAGCCGCTCTGCTCACCCTGAATCATCTGCAAGCGGACACGGTCGGTGGTAAAGGGCGTAACACCGCGTACTATTTTATTGTCTCTGTTGCCCGATATCACATCCACATCTATCCATTTTCCATTGTCATAGCGCTGCAACTTACAGGCACGGGTAACATAGTCGTCCGACTCACTGCCCGCGTTGAGCACCATCCATTGGCAAATCTCGCGCGGTTCGCTGAAACGATACTCCAGACAGGGAGTCTGGCTCTGACTGGCTGTTACGCACCACTTGGTCAACTCATCACGGTCTGCCGCCATCTTGGCACTCTCGTTGGCATTATTCTTATGACTGGCCCAGATGTATGACGGCTTGATCCACTCGCCACAGCAATCGTCCGACAGACTACCCAGTTCTTGATAGTCAATATTGGTCTGAAGCGTAGTGAGCGGCTGAATGTCGTCGGCTTGCGTGTCAGAGACGGTGGCTGCGTAAACCATCAAACTGCTGTTGGAAGGCAGTTTCAACTGCGATGCACCTTCGGGTAGTGTTATGGCAAAGCGGTATATATACAGAAAGCGATATTGCTCATCGCTATTGCCGCTGATATGATGGCTATGGGTGGTGGTCAGGGCTACGTCTTGTTTGCGGTAGTGTGTTCCTCCGTTATAGGGCGAGTCCAGTTGTCCTAACGTACCACCATAGTAAGGAACTTCAAACTGATAGGTTTGGTCGCCCACCACAAATTCGCCTACCGTGCCCGTAGGCTCGGTAGAGGCCGCCAGAAGATACAACTTGCGCCCTGCTGCTGGCAGGCCGATGGTCTGCCCACTACACCGTACGGCGTTTTTCTGGCCGTCAGATCGGTTGCCCATGACGAAACTGATGCCGTCGGCGGTCACTACATCGGGAACAAGTTCGGCAGGATAAGCGTAGGGAGCACTCCTCAGGGCATCGTTTTTCTTCGAGTCGTAACTCATCATGTCGACATTATAAGGCAGAGAGACATCAACATCGGTCTGCTTATCGGTGGGCGTCGTAGCGGCCGCCAGCCTGACGGCAAAGGTTTTAGGCTGATACTTGCTTATACTGAATGTTAGTGTATTATTACTGGTTGTAGCACTGCCTACCTGCTCTTCCAGTCCATTGACCTCACGGGCTGAGAGCACACGTTTCGGGAAAGTAAGAGTTACCTTGTCGTGCTGTTGCCCTGCC
>ULSM01024098.1_pt1 | contig 18365 bp, 19 predicted proteins | sample 1956381 | NCBI WGS metagenome assembly ULSM01 (sample SAMEA4835710, study PRJEB28245) | human gut metagenome | biome: gut microbiome; material: fecal sample | place: Denmark | collected 2008 | reverse complement strand
TGACAACATTTTAATTGATATACATAAGTTTAAATCACTTCTATATATTTGCTGTGAATATGCGAAAACTGAAAGGCTTATATGAGGCTTTGTGGGGCTTGCTGGCATTGTGCTTGCTGTGCTGTTTCCCACTGCGAGGGGTGGCGCGCGACAATGCTCCGTACCTTCCGAAAAAGCCTGTCGTGGCCGATTCTATTTTGGATTACATGTTTCATTCTGCATCTATTTATTTGCGTGAGGTGAAAGGATACAAGGGCGATTTGTATTTGAAAGGTCATCTGAAAGTACATAAGCAGAACCGGATTATCAAGTATGTGCCTTCCATGTTTCGTCTGGAAAAGGGTATAAATGATTATTTTCATGAGTCTATCAGTGAGCTGCAATATACGGCTCCTGCCATTTACGACCGGAAGGTCAGGGCAATATCTACGACTTTCCCCAGCACCAGAGGGCAGATATTCGACATTATGGACTACATGAAGTTCAATATTTATGCTCCTTCGCTGATGGGCAACAGGATACTTTCACCGCTGAACAGAAAGGCTCAGGTACATTATCATTATTTGCTTGAAAGGGTGGAGCACCGGTTGGGAGGAGAATTGTATTGCATTCGTGTCGTACCCCGTTACCGGAGCACGCAGTTGGTGGAAGGTTTTCTGTGGCTTTCATCAGCCGACTGGACTATCCGAAGAATGAATCTCAAGGGACGTTATGACCTGGTAAGGTTCCAACTGAGCATGCAGATGGGCGAGGAGGAAGATACGAAATATCTTCCTGTTTTACTGAATCTTGATTTGAACTTCAAGTTCCTGAAGAATCATCTGGAGATGAAGTATACGGGGTGGATGAAGTATTCATCGGTTGTTTATCGTAAGCCGGGGGAGGAATGGATTGTCAAGAAAACGAACGACCATAATCTTTCGAATTCTTATACTTTGTCGTGTGATACCAGTCGGCTCGTGGTGGAACGTGACTCGTTCAACCGCATCCGTCCGATTCCTTTGTCTGCTTATGAGGATTCGCTTTACCGTTCGGCGGATGAGCGGCGATTGAAACGGGAGGCCGATACGATAAAGGCAGAGCCTACAAAACTGAAGAAGAACATGGTGTTCTTGGGGCAGCTGGGGGATGCCTTGATTAGCAGCTATGACATTGACATCTCTAAAGTGGGAAGCATCAACTGCTCTCCGATTATCAATCCCTTATTAGTGAGTTATAGCCACCGGAACGGAATATCCTATCGGCAGGTATTTAAGTACAACAAGCTTTTCCATGATGGGCGTTTGCTACGTATTGTTCCTCAGATTGGTTATAACTTTACAAAGAAAGAGTTTTATGCCAAGGCGGATATGGAATATATCTACAATCCTCGGAAATTGGGCTCCATTGAAGTACATGGAGGAAATGGTAACCGAATTTACAGTAGTGTGGTACTCGACCAGCTGGAGCAGATTCCGGACAGTGCGTTTACCTTCGATGGACTTGAATTGGATTATTTTAAAGATGTATACGTAGATATATCGCATAACATTGAGTTGTGCAACGGACTAAAGTTAGGCACAGGTTTGGCTATGCATTGGCGTTATACTAAGAGTACGCCGGAAGTGGAAGCACGTGTACGTTCTAATTATAACAGTTTCGCTCCCCGTATTCGTCTGGAATGGACACCGGGCATGTATTATTATATGAACGGCAACCGAAAGATAAATGTCGGCTCTTTCTTTCCTACCTTTATGCTGGATTACGAACGGGGTATCAAAGTTTTAAAGAATTCCGGTACCTATGAACGAATCGAAGGTTCTGTGGAACAAATCATTCGTTTGAAGAATGTGCGTTCACTGGCTTATCATGTGGGAGCCGGTATGTTTACCAATCAATCGGATATGTACTTTGTGGATTATGCGCATTTTGCCAACTTGAATCTTCCCCAGGGTTGGAATGACGATATTGGAGGTACGTTCCAGATGCTGGACGGACGCTGGTACAATGCTTCCAGTCATTACATACGAGGTAATCTGACCTTTGAGGCACCTTTCATCCTCTTATATCCGGTCACCCGTTTGTTGTCGTTCGTACAGAAGGAACGTATTTATGCCGGCGTTCTTTTCATGCCCCACCTGAATCCTTATCTGGAATTCGGTTACGGCTTTGCTACCCACTTGTTTGATGTGGGTGTCTTTATCGGAAATGAAAAAGGTAAATTTACCTCCTTGGGATGTAAATTTACCTTCGAATTATTCAACAAATAAAAATAGTTGCATTATACTAACTCGTCCGAAGTATATCCTTGCGGAAGTGGACGACAGTTATATCCAGAAGCCATGATTTCACCGTAGGCTCCGGCAGAACGAAGTGCAATCAGGTCGCCACGGTGTACCTTGTTCAGGTCGATGGCTTTTCCGAATACATCCGATGATTCACAGATAGGACCTACTACATCGTATGCTTCTGCAGGTTCTTCCGAAGTGAGGTTCTCAATCTTGTGATAAGCCTGATACAAAGCCGGACGAATCAGGTCGGTCATTCCTCCGTCTACGATGGCAAACTGCTTGTTGGTACCTTGTTTCACGTAAATAACTTTAGTGATGAGGTTACCGCACTGACCTACCACTGAGCGTCCCAATTCAAAGTGAAGCGTTTGCTGCGGACGCAGGCGCAGGTGCTTGTGATAAGTAGCGAAATACTCTGCGAAGTCAGGAATCGGCTGGCGGTTGGGGTGTGCATAGTCAATACCTAAGCCACCTCCCACGTTGATATGTTCCACGATAATCTGACGGGCAAAAAGTTTCTCCTGTAATTCGTTTACACGGTTACAGAGTGCCACGAAGTCGCCCATATCCAGAATCTGTGAGCCGATGTGGAAGTGTAATCCTACGAACTTCACGTTTTTCATCTCCAGTGCCAGGTCAATCACACGATCCATGTCTTGTATACTGATACCGAATTTATTTTCTGCCAGTCCGGTAGTGATGTTGGCATGCGTATGAGCACCTACATCCGGATTGATACGGAAAGCCACGCGGGCAATCTTGTTCTTTGCTGCAGCCAGTTCGTTGATGACTTCCAGTTCTGGAATAGACTCAACGTTAAAACAAAAAATGTCATAATCCAGTCCCAGATTGATTTCCTTGTCTGTTTTTCCTACTCCAGCATATACAATCTTGCTAGCAGGGAATCCGGCCTTGATGGCAGCTTTGATTTCGCCGCCGCTTACGCAGTCAGCTCCCAGTCCGCTTTCACGAATGATGCCTAATATTTTAGGGTTGGCATTAGCTTTCACCGCATAGTGCACACAGAATTTATTGTATTTTCCTGCTTCCTCCTTGATTTTATTTAAGGTTTCACGAAGCAGATTTGTGTCATAATAATAAAATGGCGTTTCCAGTTTTCGGAACTGCTCTATTGGAAAATTAGCTTTCATAAAATGGGTTTAGTTGTGATTGTTGTTATATTAGAAGAATAAAAAAGGCGGTGATGCGGTTTTTACTGACCGTATCCTCCGCCTTTAGCTTTTATAAAAGGTTGCTTTTATTTCTCTTTACCGTTGAAAAGCACGTTGCTCAATGACTGCAACGCCTGCTTCTTATCTGATTCACGAATCAGGAAAGAGATGTTGTAGTTACTTCCACCGAATGAAATCATACGTACCGGAATTTCACGCATTGCATCCAGTGCCTTTGCTTCGAAACCTACGTTTTCCCATTCCAGGTCGCCCACTACACAGACGATACACATGTCATGGTCTACCGTTACTGTACCGTACTTCTTCAGGTCGTTTACGATTTCGTTCAGGTGTTTTGTGTTGTCAATCGACATAGATACACCCACTTCTGAAGTACATACCATATCAATCGGAGTCTGGTAGCTTTCAAAGATTTCAAATACCTTGCGGAGGAAACCGTGAGCCAGCAGCATACGGCTTGACTTAATCTTGATAGCGGTGATGTTGTCTTTGGCAGCTACCGCCTTGATTTTGCCTTTTTCCGTATCGTTAGAAATCAGTGTGCCCGGAGCAGTCGGTTCCATGGTGTTCAGCAAACGTACCGGAATGTTGGCATATTTAGCCGGCTGGATACAAGTCGGGTGCAGAATCTTTGCACCGAAGTAGGCCAGTTCAGCTGCTTCTTCAAAGTGAAGCTGACGTACCGGAGAAGTCTTGTCTACTACGCGCGGGTCATTGTCGTGCATACCGTCGATGTCTGTCCAGATCTGGATTTCAGAAGCATTGATGGCAGCTCCAATCAGAGAAGCCGTATAGTCACTTCCTCCACGCTGCAGGTTGTCGATTTCACCGTATGCGTTGCGGCAGATGAATCCCTGAGTGATATAGATTTCATAACCCGGGTTTGCTTCCAGTTGTGCCGACAGTTTTTCGCGGATATAAGTCAGGTCCGGTTCACTGTTCTTGTCAGTGCGCATGTATTCCAGTGCCGGAATCAATGTCGCGTTTACGCCCTGCTCGCACAAGTAGTTAGTCACCATGTTGGTAGAGATGATTTCTCCCTGAGCTAGGATGACTTTTTCTTCAAATAAAGTAAATATGTCTTTCGTATAAGAACGAATGTAATCGAATACAGATTTTACGAAATCCAGTGTTTTCTGTTTATATTCTTCGGTAGAATACAACTCATCAATGTGCTGTTTATATTTCGCTTCCAGTCTATTGATGATTTCATTTGCACCTTCTGGATTTTTCTTGTACAGATAATCCGAAATTTCAACTAATGTGTTAGTCGTACCTGACATGGCAGACAGGACTACAATTTTCTGTTCGCCGTCAGTGATTAATTTGGCCACATCCTTCATTCTTTGTGCAGAACCCACAGATGTACCTCCAAACTTTAAAACTTTCATTTTACGTTTCGAATTTTAAATGTTCTATAATTAATTAATTTCGGGAGCAAATGTAATAATAAAAACCCTATTTTGGGGTCATTTGGGCAAAAATCCTTTTACTCCTTTGTCTTTTTTATGAATTTGTCGTTTCCGTGAGACGGTGATGTTCGCATTTGTACACTTTTCCGGGATATTCCGAAAGCAAGTTGAGGTTGTGCGTGGTCATCAGAATGGCTGAGCCCTGACGGCAGATGTCCTGCAATAATTCCACGATGCGCCGTCCGGTTTCCACGTCCAGATTGCCGGTCGGTTCATCGGCCAGGATAATTTCCGGTTTGTTCAGTATGGCCCGGGCGATGACGATACGCTGCTGTTCTCCACCGGAAAGTTCGTTAGGCATTTTGTACCCCTTGTTTTCCATGCCAACCTGCTGGAGCACTTCTTCAATTCGCCGTTCTATTTCGGTACGGTTTTTCCAGCCGGTAGCTTTAAGCACGAATTTCAGGTTTTCGTGCACGGTACGGTCGGTCAGTAGCTGGAAATCCTGAAACACGATGCCGAGTTTCCGGCGCAGGGTAGGGAAGTCCTTCCGTTTCAGGGTGCGCATGGCATTTCCCAGCACCCATGCTTCTCCGGCATCAATCTCCACCTCACCGTAGATGGTTTTCAGGAGAGTAGACTTTCCGCTGCCCACCTTCCCGATGAGATAGACAAATTCGCCTTTCCGGAGTTCCAGGTTTACGTCAGAAAGAATCTCCTGTCCTTGCAAGCTCACATTTACGTGCTGGTAAGAAATGAGTGGTTGTTCTTCCATATATAGTGATTAGTGTTTTTTCCAGGTGGCGCTGTGACGCTCTTTCAATTCACGGGCTAAGTCTTCAATGCGGTAGCCTTTGTACGTAAGCAGCACAATCAAGTGGTAAAGCAGGTCGGCTCCTTCGTAAATCAGGCGTTCGTCGGTTCCATTGCAGGCTTCGAGGATGGTTTCTACAGCTTCTTCACCTACCTTTTGTGCCATCTTGTTGACTCCTGAATTGAACAGGCTGGTGGTGTACGATTTCTCCGGCATTTCCTGACGGCGACGGTCGATGAAATCCTGTAACTCTTTCAGGAACATGATGTCCTGCTCGTTTTTGTCTCCCCAGCAAGTATCTGTGCCCTTGTGGCAGACAGGGCCTTCCGGATGTACCATGATGAGCAGTGTGTCGTTGTCACAGTCAGCCTTTACCGAAACCACGTGCAGAAAGTTTCCGCTTTCTTCTCCTTTGGTCCACAGACGGTTTTTGGTACGGCTGAAGAAAGTCACCTTACCCGTTTCCATGGTTTTCTCGTAGGCTTCCTTGTTCATGAATCCCAGCATCAATACTTTTTGCGTATAGTTATCTTGGATAATGGCCGGAATCAAGCCATTCATTTTTTCAAAATCCAGTTCCATAATCTTACTTTATATAATATAGTTAGTTTAAACAGTTATCTGCGCACGGCGATACCTTCTTTGCAAAGGTAATCTTTTAATTCGGGAATTGGAATTTCACCGAAGTGAAAAACACTGGCTGCCAGGGCGGCATTAGCTTTTCCTAACGTAAATGCGTCACGGAAATCCTCTTTCTTGCCAGCTCCTCCGGAAGCAATGACCGGAATGGTAAGCCGGTCGGCCAGTTCGGCCAGTGCTTCGTTGGCATATCCTTCCTTTACCCCGTCGTGGTCCATGCTGGTAAACAAGATTTCCCCGGCTCCGCGGCTGTTGGCTTCTTCCGCCCATTCCATAAGGAAACGGTCGGTCTCCAGCCTTCCTCCGTTGAGGTAACATTTCCAGCCTTGCGGGGTTTGTCGGGCATCAATGGCCACCACACATACCTGCGAACCGAAATGGCGGGCGATGTCATCGATGAGCTGCGGGTTCCGGATGGCCGAAGAGTTGATAGACACCTTGTCGGCTCCGGCATTTAGCAGACGTTCCACATCGCTCAGTTCATGAATACCTCCTCCCACGGTGAAAGGAATGTTGATTTCCGCAGAAATGCGTTTCACCAGCTCCGTAAACGTTTTCCGTCCTTCGTGGCTGGCAGTGATGTCCAAATAAACCAGTTCGTCGGCTCCTTGTTCACTGTAAGCCTTTCCGAGTTCTACAGGGTCGCCCGCTTGTCGCAGATTGACGAAGTTGGTACCTTTCACCGTTTGTCCGTCTTTGATATCAAGACAGGGTATGATTCTTTTTGCTAACATAATCAGTTTCTTGAGTTAAGAGTTAAGGAAGAAAAGCTTTCAAATCCTGCAGGGTGATACGTCCTTCATAGAAAGCCTTGCCGAATACCACTGCCGGAATGCTTGCTTCGTTCAGTGCTTCAATGTCCTTCATGCCGCTGATACCTCCGCTGGCTATCAGATGCAGGTCGGGGTGCGCCTCCATGATTTGCTTGTATAGCTCCAAGGACGGCCCGTTGAGCATCCCGTCGCGAGAGATGTCCGTGCAGAGTACCTTTGCGACACCTTTCTTTATATAGTCATTCAAGAACGGCATCAGCTCCAGACGGCTGCACTCCAGCCATCCGTTGACGGCTATTTTCCCGTCTTTGGCATCCGCTCCTAAAATAATCCGTTCACTACCATATACCTCCATCCATCGATTGAACGTATCCGGCTCCTTTACGGCGATGCTGCCCAGCGTTACCATCTGTGCTCCGCTTTCGAAGGCAATGTGCAAGTCTTCATCGCTTTTGATGCCTCCGCCAAAGTCAATGACCAGCGAAGTCTGTCCGGCCAGTGCTTCCAGTACCTTATAGTTTACCACATGCTTGGAAGCCGCTCCGTCCAGGTCGACTACATGCAGGCGATGGATGCCATGCGCTTCAAACATCTTGGCCACTTCTACCGGATTCTCGTTGTAAACCTTTTTCGACTGATAATCGCCCTGAGAAAGTCGTACACACTTCCCGTCGATGACATCGATGGCTGGTATAAGTTCTATCATATTTTATATAATGTTTCGTGATTAGAGATTCAAAAAGTTGCGTAGGATACATTCTCCCACCTTTCCGCTTTTTTCCGGATGAAACTGGGTGGCATAGAAATTATCCTTGTGCAAGGCCGCACTGAAAGGGGTGATATAGTTGGTTGTGGCCGCTGTAAATTCGTTGACCGGCACATAGAAACTATGCACGAAATACACGAACTCTTCTTCTTTCATACCTTGAAAGAGCGGGCTGCGGAGATGTGACAATGTATTCCATCCCATGTGAGGAACTTTCTCTTCAGGATTGGTCGACTGGAATCGCTTGACTTCCGCATCGAAGATTCCCAGACAGTCCGCATCACCCTCTTCCGAATGTCGGCAGAGCAACTGCATCCCCAGGCAAATACCTAATACTGGTTGTTTGAGCTCTTTGATGAGAAGGTCCATGTGGCAAGCTTTCAGGTAATCCATGGTGGTACGTGCTTCGCCCACTCCCGGGAAAATCACTTTGTCGGCACTGAGCAGTGTCTCCTTGTCGTTGGTGATGACAGGTTCCACACCCAGTCGCTTCAGTGCACAATCCACCGAAAAGAGGTTGCCTGCATTGTATTTTATGATTGCAATTTTCATTCAGTGCTGTTTTTTTGTAGAAAAAATAGTTTTTGCAAAAGTAACGAATTATAAACAATCTCCTAATAAAAGCGACAAAAAGTTTGTCTGTGATGGTGGTTTTCTGACAAGGTTTTTGTAAGAAGCTCCTATGCGTGGCTTTCTAAAAAATGAGGCGTAAAACTTTTTTGAATATTTTTTCGGAAAACTATTGCAGATTCAAAAAAAAACACTACCTTTGCATCGAAATTGAGAGAGATAGCAACGAAAAAACTTAATGGTGCGTTAGTTCAGTTGGTTAGAATACATGCCTGTCACGCATGGGGTCACGGGTTCGAGTCCCGTACGCACCGCTTAAAAGTCCTTGGTTCTGAGTGAATCAAGGACTTTTTTTATGCTTTTCCTGTTTCAGGTACTCCCTGGCAGCAGCTATAAGAGTATATTCTGCATCGAAACAAGGAAACCTATATACGGTTTTCTGCGGTTTCTTCTGCTTGTTCTACGTTTCCTGCACCGGAACCTTACGTTTTTCATGTGGGAAACGTAGGTTTCCGCATAGAGAGCCGTACGTTTCACGGTCGGGAAACGTAAAAAGCGCTTTTCCATGTTTCTTTTATTTCATAGTCCTTTTTAGGTTATCTATTTTGATGTTAGAAATCCTCTTGTGGTAAGTTCTTCTTTTCCCATCCTGCACTGAATACCCCATCTTGCGAACGTAAACGGGATACAAGCAGGTCCAATAAAACCTTGTGTTCTCCTTGCATTTCCATATCGCAATAAACAATTGCTTTTTTGCCACTTGTTTTGTGGAATAAAGCATTTAATTTTACGTTGCGGTCAAAAGACAAGACATTCATGATTATTTGTTGTATTTTATTGGACAGATTTTGCTCGCACTCCACGTGGACTGTGTATTGAAAAGGTCCTGATTCTTTTTTCTCCATCCATGTGCATAAAGGCCGGAACAGGCAATGTGTGATTAATACACAGGCCACTAAAACTGCTGCTTCTGCATATAGGCCGACTCCAGATAATGTGCCGCATGCAGCAGAGCACCAGATAGTAGCTGCTGTGTTCAGTCCTCTGACATTAAACCCGTCTTTCAGGATGAGTCCTCCTCCTATAAAGCCTATCCCTGAAACAATTTGTGCTGCCACTCTTGACGGATCTCCATTACCTATCGTCATGTCGCATGAAAGTACGGTAAAGGCTGCAGCTCCTACTGAAACAAGGATGTTAGTCCGCAACCCGGCATTACGTTGCCTGTACTGCCGTTCAATACCAATTAATGTGCCCATTACGAAAGCACAGCCCATTCTTGCCAAGTAATCGTAAAATAACATCATATTTTTTTCTGGCAAAGGTATTGCGGGAATGGGAGAAGGTGGTATTAGAATATTGTTAGAGTTGTATTAAAAATGCATTAGAATGGCTTTTAATGCAGTCCATATAAAAATATTTCCGATTTGGAGATCGTATTTATAAACTTATCTCCCATGTGTACTTTTCTTCTTTCAGTAGGTTGGAAGAGCAGAAATAATCATCTGTTATTTTACAAACCTGTTCAAGTGAGATTTCTGTATTTTTATGAGGTCCGATAAGATGGAATACTTGTCTGTTCTTGTCAAATAAGAATATTTGGAAGATTCTGATATTCGTTCTAATGATTTGTAAAGTATGTTTGTTAGCCTTATTGGTTATAAACATACATATTTTTGCCGGATAATATTCGGATGAAAGAATTTCCTTTGCTTGTTCTGTTGTGGCATTGCTGATTACTACATTTTTTGTTTCTCCCATTGAAATGGAAAAACCTTTTGGCCTGTTTTGCCATAACCAGCAGAGTGTACATAACAGCATGCCGCAGGCAATTAATAAAACTCCATAACCATTAAGTGTACCTTCCAGTTTATTACCATAACGGCCGCCCCATACTATTCCATGACTGCTACCTTGAGTCATTAGCAGATAGATTGCGATGCCGAACATGATGATTGTAAAGATTATTAATAAATAGGAATAGGTTCTTTTTGATTCGTTACTTTGAAACATATAATGAAATTTGTTTATATCTGATAATTATTATTGTAGATATATTTCTATTTTTATCTGTAATAGGAAATCGTTATCTTTTTACTGATTATAATATGTATAGGTACATTATTCTTTTTTTCTTCCAGAGGGCAGTCAAGATGTCTTGTTTTTGATTTTTAGATGCTCAATATTTGGCAGAACCGTCAAAGGTTCTATTTTCTGAGAATAGGAATCGGATATAAATATTCATATTGTTGGTACAGATGAATTAATGTGGAGTAACTTTGATGAACTATACTAATAACCAAAGATACTGAAATTTATTTGTAGGGCCATGATATTATATTGGGGAATTATATGCTTATGCTAAATAACATCTTTGTAAGAGTTCTATATTCTTATACAATGTTATGTGAGGTGTTGGAATAATGACACCTGTCAATGATGGTAAAAATGTATCTGATAACACAATATGCAAGTTTTGGTTTTTCCTTACTTTTTTATAAATTGCATATTATCTGGATTTTGTGATGAACAGATGTTTTTTTAAGTATGGCTTGCTTGTAGTAATTTAGATTTTAGGTGAAAAATGAATGCCAGAAGATTTTCTTGCTTCATTGTAACTCATTCATTATGAAATAAACGGATAAACTGTGAGATTCTGAATAAATTAAGTCAAGAGATTATGGGTGCAGAAATAAAGATTTATCAAAGTTTGTGGAAAAACTTGCTGTTGGTTATATGTTGTGTGATTTTTGCTATAGGAGCAATTTTTATTATTGCAGACGATAGTTGTAAAATCATGACCAAAGTTTGTGGAGGCTGGTTAGGTGTTATATTTTTTGGAGGTGGAGGGCTGTTTATATGCGTCACTACTTTTTATAATTCTATAAGACATATCCCATATTTAATCCTATATAAAAATAGAGTTGAGATATATGTACAATTTAAAGGTACCTATAAGGTTGTTAAGTTTGAAGACGTGAAATTTTTTCGGTTGATAAAGATGCATCATGTAAAATACATAGCTATTGAATATAAGACAAAATATATTTCACAAAAAATGGAATCTCCAGAAACGTCTAATTTTATAGTAAAATCCGATATATAGATAGGAATAAATTAGAAATAAGCCACTTATGAGCTTTTCTCAAAGAACGAGGTAATGACTTGGCAACAATTCCAATTTCTGCAATTTGCCATATTTCTCTGCCACAACTCTTGTTCTGCAAAGGTAATGATTACAATTATATTTTCCCATTTATTAGAACATATTTTTAGATTAATTGCAATAAACGTTTTATAATAAGTGTCTATTATTTTTCATTGGCATAATCTGAGTTACAATTCCAAACTCTTTAATATCTTTATCTTCATTAAGATTATACATCTCAATAACTGTATCACCAAATTTAATCCAATCTTCCTCACTTATGTGAAAATATGACAAAGCCTCTTTTAAAGTCGCAACATCATCTTTAAGATATGTATCATTTATCCAATCATTAATAATATGTTGCCGAATAGATTCAGAATTCTTTTTGGAGAAATCAGAATGCTCTCGAGACAAATATCTAATTGTGCCAATATAAAAAAGATGCTTGGCTATTTTCTGCCAACGACACTCCGTAAGTCCAAGAATATCCAAGGATTGCTTTAACCTATCATCAACCTCTAATAGCATCTCAATTCTGCCTTTGTGAGAGTAGTCGTTAAAACGATATATTTTCCCGTTCCTATCCGCAAGCATTTCCATTGCCAATCGAATCCTTTTCTTGTTTGCTGGCTCTGCAATATCATGTGCAACTGTTGCAATTTTATTTGCAGTGGAGTGTGCTACATAACCAATTGCCTCACCGTAACGTTCCTTTGTTGTCTCTTTTTTTGAATCTTGAGCTACAAGATAAATAACAAAAAAAATGATAGCACAAATTATTATAATAGTTTCCATATATATATTATTGAAATAAATCTTGCGTATGACGTTGATTATTATCATAAACACGTTGATGTTGTATCGTTTTATCAATCTCTGATATTATCGTATTAAGGTCTGTAGAGGTAAGAACCCATTCTGAAAGTTGATATGTATTATATCCAGAAATTGAAACCTTTATTATACAATGTATTACGTAGTTGTAAACAAAAAACACAGCCTTTATGCCTTTTTTCTCAGGATAAGACAGTCTTGAACCATATATGTTTCCATAAGCGGAGAAAACAATTGGTATATCTTTTTCGACATGCTCAACCCTGTTGTTTTTTGCTATTTTATACCATTCATCATATTTCTTTTGTAGTTGTTTTAATTGGTATTTAAAACTCTCAATTTGACTAGGTGGAATATCTACAGTTAAAAATAGACTTTCTCCCGAAAGTGTTTTGTATCGATGAGTGATACTAAGTGCATATCCACCAGTCTTTTCTTGACTTGCCCTTAATTCTAATCGCGTACCAGCATCTGTTTCAATTACATTACCCCAAAGTCCCATTGATGATGACTGGGAAAGCAGGTTTAATGGCAGAGCCCAAAATAATACAATTAAGATAGTTTTCATTTTAATAATGCTTTTGATTTCTCTTTTACTTCCATCATCCTTACATAATCTAAATTTTCATCGGAAAGAATTGAGTAAAGTTCATTTGCCAATGAAACCTTTTCAGCATTGTAAGGTTGCATGAAATTTTTTGGATTGACCTTTTGCTTTAATTCATTAAGTTCTTCTTTATCTATTAAAGATATACCAAGTTCAGATACAGCCATTGACTGCATTTTTATCAAGGTATCTTTATCGTCAGAGTTTGTGTTAAGCAATGTTTGATATAGTCTATTAGCCTTGTCAATTTTATCCTTATCATATTCCTCGATAAAATTTTTAGGATTACACAATCTGAGGAGACGTTGATATAATGTTTCTGATTTAATCTTATTAGCCTTTCTTTCTTTAATTGTTAATGGAATGATAAGAGACATAAATAATATAGTTATACCTACGCCACCTACTATAAGAAGTTTTTTCTTGTCTGCCCTAACAGCAGTTTCATTTTCTTCAATCATGTAATGCGTAGTTTGTGTGGCGGCTATAAAAACTCTATAAAATCCATTATGCATCCACCCGTTCTCATATGGATACAATCGCTGAGCCTTTTCATAACTCATATCTTTCGGACGATAAATAGGAATTCCCGCTGTCCATCCAGCGTACTTTTCATTCTTAACAATCGAAAAATATTCGTTATTACAGTCATAAATTTTTGACCAAATGCGACGATTTGAGCCTTTTTGGTAGCGATTAGAAAATCCAGATTTTGCATCTGTTGTATAAAACTCGAATGCTTCATTGACAGATTGTTCTACAGTGTAATAATTACCCCATTCAGTTTTCTTTAAGCCTACTTTATAAGGAAAAATAACATTAGTTTGTATAATGTCATCATCAGCACCACCATAATGTATTCTGATTATATTCCAGCCCTCATCATTGTCATTTGGATATTCATCTCCCCAATTAAGTTCATAGAGAGAAGCCAAATCTCCATAAGATTGCTTCCAGTCGTCATTTCTTTTCTCATCGAATTTAGCTAATTCTTTTTCCATTTTGGAATCAATACCTTTAAGACCTCCTTTAGATGGCCTTGATGGAATGGCCATTTTTTTATAATGTCTTACGGGGAAGCCACTAAATGCTTCATCGAATAATCCGTCATCATTTGTTACAAAAATGCCACCACTGGATTGTCCTTCAAAAAGTCTCTCTATGTTTTCTCTTAACTCTGAACGTAACTTTATTCGCTTTTTATCAATATAAAAATTGATACAGAAAACCATTACGACAAGTAAGCAGAACCATAATCCCCATAATATGAGAAGTATATTTTTTCGTTTCATATTTAATAAATTAAATCAACTAATTTATACGCAAAAGCGTGGAACTGTATGCCACACTCTTACTTGAAGGTCGTAGGAAACCATAGATGCAGATGTAACAATAGCAGCCCACGCTATAGCGTGAGAACCACTATGCTATCCTTGCATCTAATTTGAAAATTTCCTACGTTTTCAAGTACAAGATAAGCATAACGCTTCTTCTTTTTCTCGTATGTCTTGGAAAGAGTTGCCTCAATCCGATTACAAAGGTAGAGGATTTTTGTAATAATCCCCTATCTTCTAATACTTTTATTTGCTTTCGGAATGGATTTTTGAGTTCATCCTATATTTTCAGCCCCTTGTCCTGCCCTGTAGGTGTAATTCCTAAACCGTTTCTCCATTCCTGCGCTTTCTGTCTGAACCACTGCACAAGCGGAATATCATTCACGTATATATGGTAGTATCCTTTCCTATTCTTGTCCTCCTCAAACGAGAATGCCGCATTCTCGTCACGAAACTTTCGGTTGAATTCAGGGGAATAGAAATCGCCTTTCAACCTCACCTTCTTTAACTTGCACAACTCTTGGATTACCCTTTCAGAGAAATTCAAGGTGTTTCGACAGAAGTCAATCAACGGCAACAGCTTCTCCACATAAGGGAAGTATCGCTGTATCTTGTCCATATACTCGTTGAACTTGGTGCGTTCTTCTCTATGTTCAAGTTCCATTGTCTTGATATGCAGTATCAATTCTTCGTTCTGACTTTCAAGTGTGGATATGCGCTGCTGCAATTCTTCTCTTTCCGCTTTCAACTTATTGCTGCCCAAAAGAGAACCAACCTTTGCCACGAGTGCCGTTTTCGCTTCGGTCTTGGCGGCTTCCAGCTTCTCCGACTTGATTTCTTTCCTGATTCCGTTAAGCTGCCGTTCCGCTTGTTCCTGTTCGGTCTGTAACTGTCGCACATTAGCTTCAAGCTCTCCCGTCTGCCGTTTCAGGTCACGGTAGTATTGGGCGGTGGTGGTATGCCGTGCTTCCGAACCCCGTATGCCACGCTGCAAGCCGTACTTCGCCATTGCTTTTGCGTAACTGTCATGATAGGCTACCAATTCCTCACGTGTCAGCAGGTCATCGGCGCACAGGCGGACGGCGTTGGCTTTCTTTCGGTAGGTGCGTTTGCCCTCCGTCTGTTTCTTCTTGGCTTTCCTGCGCTCGCCCGTCACTATCGGCACGACCGTGGCATGGATGTGCGGCGTGTGCTCGTCCATGTGAAGCACAGCCGATACGGTGTTCTCCTTTCCGAACGTGCAGTGCAGCCATTGCAGGTTGTCGTCGCACCATTCGTCCAGTCTGCCCTCGTCCTGCACTCTTATCATGTCCTCGTGCGTGCCCGAAAGCACGATGCGGATTGCCCGCACTTGGTCGGGCGTTATCTTCCGCCTGATGCCAGCCGTGCGGATGCGGTGGCTTATCGCTTCGGTGCGGTCTGCCACACCGTCGGGGAACTCCACCAGCTCACGGTTGAGGTTGGTGCGTGTCGGGTCGGCGTTCTTTGGCATGGTCTTGCGTTCGATGTGGTCGGATGCGCCCGTGTCAGCCGACCCTTTCGCCTTGTTGATTTGGATGCTTATGTATCCCATGTTCGTTTCTCGTTTTTTAGGTTCTACAAACTTGTTTGTCGGTATCCGTCAGCCTGCGGTCGTGCCGCACGGGGCAAACGGGGGTGTCCAGAGGGGTGTAACCCCGTTGGCTCATTGGGGTGTTTTTAGCATGAGCGAAGCGGTGCGTGAAGAAAACGCCCTAATGAGCTATGGCTTTTTGTTCCCCAAAAGCCTGCGGCGGTGTCAATGGTGATGTCGGCTGTTGTCGGTTGCCTTTTTCTTTTCGCCAGCAACATTGGTTGTCCCTTGTCGGTCGGCAGGATGGAAGTCCGTCCGACCAGCCTGCGGATGACGGTGTTTCCCACTGTTACTTTCTCAGCGGACTTGTTGAGGGGTAAAAAAGCGTTGAACTGTTGAAATTGATATATAACATATTGATATATTGCAAAATACACACTAAACAATCTCTCAACAAAAGCGTGTCGCCCAACAAACGGATACGAAAAGGAAAAATGAGGTCGGAGTGATATGCCGTTGCTTCTTCTTTTCATCAGCCGTTGTGTGTTGTTGGCGGTCTGTTGAGGTTGCATATTCTTATATGCCAATACTTTATTACTCTTATTCAACAATTCAACAGAATATCAAAGCTTTTCCAGCAATTCTTTCGTAACGGTGTAATACCTGCCCACGCTTCTTTGGGTCTGGTAACGGTCATTGCCGCCGTATTGGTAGGCGGTATAGGTAAGACCGTTGGGAGCGGGTGTCAGCTTCCAGCACTCCTGCACCACTTTCCGCACCTGCGACTTCTCTACCTTGACTTGCGAGCAGACCAGCAAGGGAATGATGTCGTTCAAGCAGAAAGACACCGTTTCCACCTCCATCTTCGCCATGATGTCAAGCAGCAGTTCCGCCATTTCTATCTCCAATCGGTTGCGGTTGCTGCGGATAATCTTCCGCAGGGCTTCCGTCTCCAGCAGCTTCGGGTTGAACCACATGCGGCTTTCCTTTTCGGTGGACAGCCGTCTGTGTTGCAGGAAATACAGGAAAGCGGGTATCTCCGCTTTCAGCTTTTGCAGGAAGTCGGTATCGTCATTCTGTAACGGCACAATCTTCCGCACCCAATAGCGTGTTTCCCCTGCGTCGATGATGACGGGCAGGTGCTCGTTGTTGGAACAAAGCACGAACTTGGCGAAGAAGCCTATCTCATCAAGGTCTTTGCCTTTCGCCTCCACCTTGTAGGATAGCGTGGTGCTGAGGTTCTTCAACCGTTCGCTGTCCTCACGGCGGTTGAGCAGCACCTCGTCCACCATGATGAGCAGCTTGCCTGCCCAGTCGGAGTTGAACTGGCTGCGGAAGTCCTCGTTGGTGTTGAACGTCACGTTATTTTGGAAAATGGCTTTCAGGAAGTTCAGGAACGTACTCTTGCCCGTGTTCCTCTCTTCGGATACGAGCAGCAGGATGGGCAGCTTCTGAATGGGGTAAAGGTAGAGCAGTTGCAGGTAGTCCATGCCCAGCCCGTACTGTTCGCCGAAGATGTGTTCCACCAACGAACGGATGCAGGGGAAATCCCCCTCCTGCGGTCGGTGGCTTATCGGTTCGTAGAGGTTGAGGAACTTGCCGACCACGGGCTTGTAGCCCACATGGTCGGGTACGGTGCAGAAGCCGTCATACTTGGGGATGCCCGCCATGTAGTCCTTGCCGTAGTCCTGCCGCAAGGTCTCGGAGTTCCATGCGATGCGTTTCCTCACATAGCCGCCGTCAATGCGGGGCTGGTCCACAATCTTGTAGAGCGTTGTGCCTACACGGATGAATGTCTCTTTTTCTGTCATTAGCCTTACTTGGTTTTAGTGCCGCCGACACCTTGTCGGCAAGCGGATTAAACATGGTTGCAAAGCTACGGCAGGACGGTTAAAACCTTGATACGTAAAACGATGCAGAACGGCGCAAAAGAAACCGACGGATAAGAAAATGTAGCGGAACGGGCAATATCAGCCACCAAAAGGCGAAAAGAAAAAGCCCGAAGAAGCAAAACCGCACTTCTTCGGGCAAATGGGTTGCCGCAGATATTCGTTGGCAAATGGATATGTTGGTTTATAGGTTTACTGATGTCATTACAACACCACATCAGGTTAAACCGTTCGTAAACAGGTAGTAAAAGTACACAAAGTGCACAATCTAACATCTGCATGAGGGTTTGCTGCCCATTGAAACCCACAAAACTTGCCTTTCTTTTCGCAAGCACAGCCTTTCCAGCAGGGCATTGCGTACACTTGCCGCATTGGATGTGTTGATACGGAAAGCCAGTGCCACGACCATTGGCAAGGCGTACACATCCGTAAGGTAGCCGTTGGGCAGCTTGACGTGCCTTTCCACCTCATAGGGCATCAACACTCCGCTCTTGTACACGGCTCGTATGGCGGCACGGAGTGTCGGGGCGATAACACCGAAAAGCTCCACTAACTCCATTT
>ULSM01029373.1_pt1 | contig 18908 bp, 16 predicted proteins | sample 1956381 | NCBI WGS metagenome assembly ULSM01 (sample SAMEA4835710, study PRJEB28245) | human gut metagenome | biome: gut microbiome; material: fecal sample | place: Denmark | collected 2008 | reverse complement strand
TAAGCGAGAAGCCGTAATATTCATAGCTTCAGCAGCTAAAGGAGCCTTATCGGCACTCTTCCATAAAATAGAGGCGCAGCCCTCAGGAGAAATTACAGAATAAGTTGCATACTGCAGCATGTTAACTCTGTCACCTACACCAATAGCTAAAGCTCCTCCAGAGCCGCCTTCACCTATAACGGTGCAGACAATCGGCACTCTTAAATGAGACATAAGCTTTAGGGATTCTGCAATCGCTCCTGCCTGAGATCTTTCCTCAGCCCCTACGCCAGGATATGCTCCCGGAGTATCAACAAAAGTTATGATAGGCATATGGAAGCGCTCGGCTAACTGCATCAAGCGCATAGCCTTGCGATAGCCCTCAGGACGAGGCATACCAAAATTACGCAAAGTACGCTCTTTCGTATCTCGGCCCTTCTGATGACCGATAACCATAATCGGCTTGCCATTTAAGCGCGCAATACCGCCGACAATTGCCTTGTCATCAGCAAAGGCGCGATCTCCTGACAACTCATGAAAGTCAGTAAAGATACGGCTTATATAATCTAAAGTATAAGGACGCATCGGATGACGTGACAATTGGGAAATCTGCCAAGCACTTAAAGAAGAAAAAATCTTAGAGGTCAATTCTTTATTCTTCTTTTCAAGCTGATGCAGTTCCTTAGTTAAATCTAAATCAGAGCTGACATCCTCACTCAGACGCTTTAACTCTTCAATGTGCGCCAATAGATCGGCTATCGGTTGTTCAAATTCTAAATAATTAATATTCATATTCATTTCCCAATTGAATCACCGCATTTCGGCTCAATTTACTACAATTCGCTATCAAATTCCATAGCAACCTGTCGTAAAGCCTCCAAACGTCTTTTAACCGGACCATAACTGCGTCTATAGCAGTCCAAAACTGGCAAACGCTGCAATAAAGCTAGATGAGCTGCCGTTGGATAACCTTTATGCTTGGCAAACTGATACTCTGGATATTGCTTATCAAGTTCGATTAACTGCCGATCACGCTCAACTTTAGCTAAGATGGAAGCTGCAGAAATTTCTTTAACTAAAGCATCCCCCTTAACTACAGCCATCATTGCCAGCGGCAGCTGGCCTGGAACCTTATTTCCGTCAACTAGCATCAGTTCACAGGGCTTTTTCATATTCAAATAAGCCCGGCGCATAGCCAGCATCGAAGCTTGCAGAATATTTAATTCGTCAATTTCCTGAGGAGTACATTGGCCAATACCATAACACAAAGCACGCTCTTTGATTAAAACCTCTAAGGCTTCGCGCTTTTTAGCACTAAGCTTTTTAGAATCATTGAGCCCCTCAATAGGACGATCCTTATCTAAAACTACGCAAGCTGCCACTACATTTCCCATTAAAGGGCCGCGTCCAGCTTCATCTACCCCGCATACTAAGTGAATAACCGGATCTAAAGGATATACCCAAGGATCTAGTTCTTTCTTTTGCATAAAAATTCCTAAAACTTAGGTTCTGTTTTATCTTTTGAGGAATTCAAAGATCCCGTATCAGGAAGCGTTATCTCAGGCTCAATATTATTGCGTTCATTTGGTACATATACAGGCTGAACGTCCTCTGCGTCTGAAAGATTATTGCCATACTGCTTAACAACATCTAAGACAGCCTCGGCAGCAAGTTCGTCGGAATTGCAGCTAATAGCCTCATGGATCTTATAAAACTCTTTTTTCATCAGCAAATTATCTGATGTCAAAAGCTTTATCATTTCCCCAGTTAGCTTCTCCACTGTGCAATTTTCCTGTATAAATTCGCTTACTACCTTATGCCCGGCAATTAAATTAGGCAAAGAAAATGTATCTACCTTTAACAATCTTCGCGCTAAAGCTGCTGTCAGCGGATTTACTTTATAAGCAACACAAAAAGGAACTTTTGCTAAGGTTACCTCTAAAGCCACGGTACCTGAAGTTAATAAGATGGCATCACAGGAAGCCATCATATCTATAGTATTGCCTACATATATAGTTAAAGATAAATCAGGAGCGTGTTCAAGCCAACAGTCTTTTAAAAGCTGCGCATGAGCATAACTTGGAACAGAAGAGATAAACACTATATCCTTAAGTTTAGCTTTAACCATTCTTGCAGTAGCAGCATAGATCGGCAGCATATTAGAAATAACTCCGTAACGGCTGCCAGGCAAAATTCCCATAACCTTGCCGTGAATTGGCTCTACACTCGTACGAAAAAGATCTAATCTCTCTCTTGCACTTTCCTGAGAAATCTCCATTGGGATGCTTTTTGCTAAAGTATGGCCTACATAAACACATTTTACCTTTTGATCATCATAAAAATTCTTTTCAAAAGGTAAAAGAGCCAATACACAATCGCATGCTTTACGAATCTTTTTCATACGTCCTTCACGCCATGCCCATACTGAAGGACTTACATAATGAACCGTAGGAATACCAGCGTTACGCACACGCATCTCTACGCTTAAATTAAAATCAGGCGCATCGATGCCGATTAAAACACATGGCCGCTTGGATATGATCTTACGGGTAATTTTTGTTCTAATACTTAGAATTTTAGGTAAATGGACTATAACTTCAACTAAGCCCATTACCGCCAAATCATTCATATTAGCTTGGGACTGGAGGCCTAGAGAAATCATCTTCGGGCCGCCAATGCCTATAAATTGAGCCTTTGGATCACGACGACGCAAAGCCTTCATAAGCCCTGCGCCTAAAGTATCACCGGAATTTTCTCCGGCGATCAATGCATATAGATGAGGATGGTTTTTTTTGGTCATCATTATCGGATAATTCCGCGACCGCTTTCTTTTAAGAAATCAACTAGAGGAACAACTTCCGGGAATTGCTCTGCAATCGGCTCAATTTGCTCTATAGCCTCCTCAATAGTTAAGTGATGCTTATAGAGAATAACATAGGCCTTGAAAATTGCGCTAATGGCCTCCTTGGAAAAGCCTCGTCTTTGCAGACCGACTTTGTTAATGCCAAATGGCTTAGCATAATGGCCAGCAGCCATGACATAAGGAGGCACATCCATATTTAAAGCAGCCATGCCGCCAATCATAGCATGACAGCCAACACGGCCAAACTGATGAATAGCAGCCAATCCGCCAAAAATTACATAATCACCGATGGTAACATGGCCCGCTAAGGTAGCATTATTTGAAAAAATGCAATGATCGCCAATCAAGCAATCATGAGCTACATGAGTATTAACCATAAATAAATTATGGTTTCCTACTGTAGTAGTACCGCGTCCCTGAATGGTACCGCGGTGCATGGTACAATGCTCGCGGATTACGTTATCATCTCCTATGGTAAGAGTAGTCGGCTCCCCTTTATATTTAAGATCCTGACAGGCCTCTCCTATGGAGCAAAACTGATAAATATGGTTGCGTTTACCAATTTCAGTAGGTCCGCGGATCACCACAAAAGGTTCAATTACGCAATCATCGCCGATGCTAACCTCACCTTCAATAATCACATTTTCACGGATCACAACCCGTTCGCCTAATCGAACTTTTTCTCCGATACGTGCAGACGGATCAACCTTAAGGCTTGTATCGTTCACAAACGGCTCCTCTTTTTTTGAGGTTTATATCAGTGCTTAGCACACATTAAATCGGCATGGCATACGACCTTGCCGTCTACAGTGGCTACTCCCTTGAAAGAAGCAATACCGCGTCTTTCCTTTAAATACTCGACATCAATGACAAGCTGATCTCCAGGAACAACTGGGCGCTTAAAGCGAGCATTATCAATAGCTGCAAAATAGTAAAGCTCACCTGGATTTGGCTTTCCCACCATTGTAAAGGCAAGTACGCCTGTAGCTTGAGCCATGGCCTCTAAAATCAGCACTCCAGGCAGCACCGGCTTACCAGGAAAATGCCCCTGGAAAAAAGGCTCATTAAAGGTCACGTTCTTAATTGCTTTTAAAGTTTTATGCTCTTCACTTATAGTATAGTCAATAACGCGATCAATCATTAAAAAAGGATAACGATGCGGGAGTAAATCCATAATCCCTTCTATATCGATGGTATTAGCTGTCTTTATAGTATCAGTCACTGATTGCCCCCTTTTTAATTTTTATTATTTTCTTCTAATCTATTTTGCAAGCCTGCAACTTGTTCTTCCAAATTGCAAAGCTTGTGGTACATTTCATTGATATGTAAGGTTCTAGCCGCAGTTAAACGCCACTCCTTATTAGTTTGAGCAGGTATACCTGATGAATAAATACCGGGCTTATCAATTGAGCGCATTACCATACACATACCACTTATAGTAGTACCATCACAAATAGAGATATGACCGTTAAATACTGAGGTACCACCAATAATGCAATATTTGCCTATAGTTACGGAGCCTGCAAAAGTAGTTCCGCCGGCAACAGCAGTACCAAAGCCTATATGGACATTATGCGCAATTTGACATAAGTTATCGATAATAACATTATCTTCGATAATGGTATCATCTAAAGCTCCGCGGTCTATACAAGTACAAGCGCCAATCTCAACATGGGAGCCGATTACTACTCTGCCAGTCTGAGGAATTTTTATCCATACGCCACGTTCATTAGCATAGCCAAAACCATCGCCGCCAATAACTGTGCCTGACTGAATTAAACAATCATTCCCTATCACGCAGTCATGATAAACACTGACATTCGGATAAAGCTTGGTGTTATTGCCAATCTTAACATTAGGGCCAATTACAACATTAGCGCCTAATTGCACGTTATCGCCTATAACAGCTCCTTTTTGAACGTATACATGCGGAGCTAAGCTGACATTTTTACCTAAAACCGCGCCCTCTTCCACTATCGATGTAGGATGAATACCGGAGCAGATTCTAGGCGTAGTATCTAAAAGCTGAGCAACCTTTGCAAAACCTACATAAGGATCCTTCATTACAAGAACATTGCCATTGCAATGCTCAAGATCACTTTCTTTTACAATTACGGCCGAAGCATGTGAGCTTGCTAGCAGATGACGATACTTAGGATCGGTTAAAAAGCTAATTTCGCCTTCACTAGCAGTTTTTAAATTAGCTACTGCCCTAATCTCGACCTCACCATCACCATAGAGCTTTGCATCAAGCTTGGAGGCAATCTCTTTTAATAGCATTATTTCTTGTCCTGACCTTTAGTCTTCATAGCCTTAACTCTAGCGATAACTTCCTGAGAAATATCAGCTGCATTTGTAGCATAGGCAACAGCCTCGCCGCGCAATACAATCTGCAGGCCTCTTTCTTTAGCTACAGTATCGATTGCACTTTGGACTAAACGGCCTAACTTGATATTTTCCTCTTGAATGCGCTTGCGCTGATCCTCTTGTAAGGCCTGAGCTTTTAATTGGTAGTCAGAACGTAATTGAGCAAGTTTTCTTTGTGCATCAATCTGTTTTTGACCTTGCAGCTTGGAGATCTCACCTTCAAGCTTATGGCCTTCCTTCTCAATATTTAAAATTTCCTGCTGACGTGAGGCAAATTCTTTTTGCAGCTTAGCATTTGCATCCTTTGACTGCGGGATCTCATTCATAACAAACGGGATATTAACAGCAGCTATGCTTAAAGATGGAGCTTTAGCATCCTCGGCCATAACACTATTTACGCTGACTAAAGCAGTAATTACAGAAGCTAAAACTAATTTTTTTAACATTTTATTATCCCCAACTTAATTAAAAGGTACTGCCGATATTGAAATTAAAGACCTGAGTACTATCTCCATCACGTTCTTTTATTGCCTTAGACAAAGAGAAAGACATCGGGCCAATCGGCGAAATCCAAACTAATGAAACACCTGCTGAAGCTCGATATTCACCAGCATCTGAGTAATCTACCGAGTAATCTCCTCCCTTGGTATCCCAAAGGCTACCTGCATCAAAGAAGATTGAAGTTCTAACCTGATTCTTATAAGCTTCAGAAACAAGAGGAGCCGGCATAAAGAATTCAATAGATCCTGTCCAGAATGCATTACCGCCTACAGACTCATCTGAAGCATATGAACCAGAATTACTGTAATAAATAGCACGAGGACCAATAGAATTATGATCAAAACCACGCAGCCATTCGCTGCTGCCTAAATAAAAGTTTTCAAAGAACGGCAAGATCTGATCTGTGCCATTCTTAGTACCGTAACCGTCACCATAGCCTACCTTGCCGCGGAATGAGAAAATATAGTTGTGGAAGGTATCAAAAGGGAAATAATGATAAGTCTCAGCGGTAAGCTTATAGAACTGTAAATCAGAACCTGGCAATGAGGCATCCAATCTAAATACCTGACGATTACCATCTGTCGGGAATACAGAGCGATCTAAGCTATTGTGAGTTAAAGTTATGCCGGTTTTATAATTTATGTATTCACCGCTGCGTCCGCTGTCTCCATATTGAGCCCAGAATCTATCTGCCTGCTCAAAAGGATGGCCATAACTTTCAATATCATTACGCTCAATGCCTAATGAATAGTTAACCGACCAGGTCTCGCTGATAGGATAGCCTGAATTTACATAAAAACCTATAGTATCGTTATTATAATCAACGACATCACCATCTTCATCGGCTTCATATTTATCATAAAATACGCGGCCGCCTAAACTTATATTATCGACAGTAAAATATGGATCTGTATAGCCCAATTCCATATGCTTGCGGTAATCGTTCTCATAAGCTGAAACAATACCGCGAGTACCCCAGCCAAAAAGATTGCTTTGAGAAATACTCGCCTGCAATAATAAGCCTGAGTCTGAACCGAAACCGATGCCTCCGGCAATGGCTCCTGTAGGCTGCTCTTTCACATTAACATTAAGATTTACAGTATCAGCACCGCCTGCTTGCTGCTGCTGAATATCAACACTTTCAAAATAACCTGTACGATTCAGACGTGCTTTAGACAGATCTACTGCCTCAGAGGACAGCCAGCTGCCATCCATCTGCCTAATCTCGCGCCGAATTACAGTATCATTAGTGGTAGTATTGCCTGATACTAATACCTGTGATACATAAACACGAGCGCCAGGATCAACATTAAACTGAACATCAACAGTCTTATCTTTATCGTTGAAAATCGGGAAAGCCTTTACACTAGAATTTGCATAGCCAAATTTACCTAAAACATCCTTTAAAGAATTTTCTGTATCAGTGATGTTTCTTTGGTTATAAATTTGACCTTCTTCTATATCAATAGCCTGTTTCAGCTCATTTTCATATTTAAGCGTATTGCCAACCAATTCAGCTTTATTAATGCGATACTGCTCGCCTTCTTTAATAGCAATAGTTAAATAAATACCCTTGCGATCAGGTGTCATCTCTACGGAAGTCGAATCAATTTTAAAATTGACATATCCTCTATCCATATAATAAGAACGCAGAGACTCTAAATCAGCACGAAACTTAGTGGAATCATACTTTTGTGATGACATAAAATTCCACCATGGCACATCATCACGCAGTTGCATTTGAGCAAGAAGCACATCTTCATCAAAAGCTTTATTTCCGACGATATTGATCTGCTTAATTTCTGCTGCCACGCCCTCAGTGAATTCAAATTTAACGTTAGCGCGATTTCTTGGCAAATTAGTAATAACTACATTAACTTTAGCCTGATACATGCCGGCACTGTGGTAAAAATCCTCTAACGATTGCTTAATTTGAGATAAGAGCTCTACATTTAAAGGCTCACCAGCACGCAATCCCTGATCTTCAACAACTTTTCTTAAGTTGTCATCAGCCATTTGAGAATTTCCGGAAAATTCAACTTCACCGATAGTTGGTCTTTCAACAACATCTACGATAAAAGTATTGCCATCCATGGATAAGGACACGCTGTCAAAATCTCCGGTTGCATATAATTGCTTCATAGCTTTTGCTGTAGCCTCTGGGGTTACAGCATCACCTTCCCTAATAGGAAGGGCTAATAACACTGCGCCTTTAGCAATACGGTTTAAGCCACGGATCTGTATATTATCTACTATAGGACCAGAGGCTGCCTGAGCATTTGTCGATAACGCCAAGCTCATACTTAAAAATAAAGCACTAAATACCGCCGTGTTTTTCTTTAAGCTTAGATGTTTCATAACTGATTATTCCAAAACACAAAATCCGTTTTATAAACCTTTAATATCATTGAAAACAGCAAACATCATCAATGCTATTAAAATAGCAAAACCTACTGAGGTTAAAAAATATTGTACCCGTGCTGAAGGCGGATGATGCATTATAGCTTCATAACATAAAAATAATAACTGACCGCCATCTAAAACAGGAATAGGCAATAAGTTGAAGATACCTAAGTTTACACTAATAGCAGCTAAAAAACTTATAAAGAATATCAAGCCTATATCTGCGCTCTGACCTGCTCCCTTAGCGATAGATATAGGTCCTGAAATATTATCTGCGGAAATACTGCCGCTTATAAGTTTAGAGGCTGAAATCGCCACCAGTTTAGACATATCATAGGTATCTTTTAAACCTTTGATTAAAGCTTCTATCGGAGCATATTTTACATTAGTTACTAAGCTTGGAATACTTTCTATTCCGACGCCAACACCAATAAAAGGAATATTCCTATTCTGTTGTTTATCATAACGCACAGCAGGAATAACCTGCGCTGCATAAATTTTACCATCACGCTTAATAGCCAAATCTAAAACTGCGCCTGAACTTTTAGCAATATTATCAGCAACCCTATACCAGGAATCAGTTTTAACTCCATTAACCTCGACAATACTGTCCCCCTCACGGATCCCCGCTTTATAAGCTGCACCCTGAGGATCTACATAGGTTAAAACATTTACAATCTTACCGTTACATGGCCGAATGCCCAAGCTCTCTAAGGGATTTTGATGCTGATTTACTTCTAAATTATGCATCGAAAGATTTAAAGAACGCTCTTCATCAGCACCAAAATTACCGCTAACAATAAAATTTACGTAAGCATTAGTGCCGGCATAAGGAATGAGGCTTATAACAACATCGGACCAGGAATTCACAGCGTTACCATCGACGCTTTTAATTAAATCGTAAGTATTTAATTTAGCTAAATCAGCTTCAGACGAAGGAATAACATCTCCGACAACAGGCTTTACTATATTAACACCGCTGATATTTATAAAAGTATAAAGAACAACCGCTAATAAAATATTAAATAAAGGTCCTGCACCGATTACCAAAGCTCGCTGCAATACAGATTTAGACTGAAATGACTGCTCATCATTATTTGCACCCTCTTGAGCATTTTCCCCAAGCATTTTTACATATCCGCCTAAAGGAATTGCAGAAAGTGCATATTCACAGCCATCTTTACCTTGACGTCTGAATAAAATAGGTCCAAATCCTATGGAAAACCTTAATACTTTGATTTTACACAGGCGTGCTGCAGCAAAATGGCCAAACTCATGAACAAATATCAGAATGGTCAGTGCTAATAAAAAGAAAAATATGTTCCAAAGCGTGCTGAACATCAAAGCTCCGCGATCATTTTACGAGCACATTGGCGAGATTTTGTATCCAAATCAAATACTTCTTCCAAATTTGTCACCTCAGTGCAGTTTATGGCATTTAAAACGTGCTCAACTACTTGAGCAATTTGCAAATAACCAATTCTGCCATTTAAGAAATTTGCTACGGCAACTTCATTAGCCGCGTTTAAAACAATAGTAGCGCTTTGACCATCTTTACAAGCCTGCATAGCTAAGGCCAAGCAAGGGTAACGCTTAAAGTCAGGGACCTCAAAGCTTAAATTGCCGTTTTTTACAAAATCAAAATCAGCAGTTCCAGAAACAATACGCTCTGGGAAAGCTAAGGCTACCGCTATTGGAGTCTTCATATCAGGGTTGCCTAACTGTGCTAAGACTGCACCATCACAGTAGCTTACCATTGAATGAACTACAGACTGAGGATGAATTAAAACCTCAATTTCATCAAAAGAAGCATTAAATAAATAACGGGCTTCAATAAACTCCAGTCCCTTATTCATCATTGTAGCTGAATCAACAGAAATTTTCGGCCCCATAGACCAGTTTGGATGGTTAATAGCCATCTTAACATCAACATGCTCTAGCTCATCTAAGCTCTTTAATCTAAAAGGACCGCCTGAACCTGTAAGCAGAATCTTTTTAACGCCATGCTTTTTTAAATTACAGCTGCCCAAAGAAGTCTGCACATCATAAGGAAGACATTGAAAAATCGCGCTATGCTCGCTGTCTACCGGCAGGACCTTAGCATGATGCTTATGCAATTGCTCAAAAAATAAAGAACCGGTCATAACTAAAGATTCTTTATTAGCTAATGCTATAATACAGCCAGTTTTCACCGCAGCCATTACAGGCTTAAGTCCGGCAGCTCCCACGATTGCCGCAACTACAATGGGCGACTCACCATCACCTGCAATTTCAAGTATGCCCTCTTCACCTTCAAGAACCTCTGCATATAGACCTTCGTCTTGTAAGCGGCGTTTTAAAACTCTAGCAGATTCAGCCTTTGCCATAGCCACGCGCTGAGGATGAAATTCACGGACAATTTCTACCATTTTTTCTACTGAAGCTGAGGCCACGGCAGCATGCAAAGAAAATAATTCAGGATGCTGTCTTATAACTTCAAGAGTGCTGCTGCCGATAGATCCGGTAGCACCTAGCAACGTGATCTTACGCATTTAGAATAAATCTCCACTTATAAGCATACTTACAGTCAAGAACATGGGAATTGCTGCTAGCTGAGAATCAATTCTATCAAGCATTCCCCCATGGCCTGGGAAAATTTTTCCTGAATCCTTAATGTTTACTAAACGCTTAAACATGCTCTCAACTAGATCGCCAATTACAGAAAATACAATTGCCACCGGAGCAGCAATTAAAAGTGCTGTAAGATTACTGCCATAATTGCCGAACCAGCCGATTCTATAAAATATAATCATTGCAACTAAAGCTGTCAGAATTCCGCCGGCTAAGCCTTCCATAGTTTTTTTGGGACTTACTCTAGGGAGCATGGGTGTTTTCCCTAAAAAGAATCCTGTAAAATAAGCGCCGCTGTCTGCACACCAAACAAGAGCCATAACAGTTAAAACCAAATAAGCCCCTGATAATATATCGTCCTGATAATTATGAGACCTTAAAACCAAAAGCCCCGCTAAAAAAGGCAAAAGCATCAAAATACCCAAAATGGTATTTAAAATTTTATATTTATGCCAAGCTGTATCTTGAGGATATTTTACTAATAGAGGCAAAGATGCCACCCAAACAATTACTCCTGAAGCAATAATATATTTAACTGCTGATGGGATTGCTGTTTCTATATATAATCCTGGCGGAGCGATATAAAACAAGGCGCTTGCAGCCAGCATTGCAATAAAAGTAAAAGGAATTTTAGATTTATAACCTAAAAGCGGCCCCATTTCATAGGCGCCTACCATATAAATAAATAAAGCCCCTAGAGTAAAAATTGGATAGGACGCTATAAACAGCCAGGCTAAAACCGCAGCAATTAAAATGATGCCTGTTATAATTCTTGTTAACATGAAGTATCCTTATTCTGAATTTGAGCTGAAGTCATGCCAAATCTACGTTCACGGTGAGCATAAAATTCTAAGGCTGTATCTAAATCATGCTCGTCAAAATCAGGCCATAGTTTATCTGTAACATAAATTTCGCTATAAGAAGCCTGATAGAGCAAAAAATTACTCAAGCGATGCTCGCCGCCTGTACGAATTAACAAATCAACATCATCTTTAACGATTAAATATTTCTTAAAAATATTTTCATCTAGCGTTCTTTTATCAAGCTTGCCCGAAGCGATATCCTCATATATAGCTTGGCTTGCCTGCAGAATATCCCAGCGTCCGCCGTAATTTGCTGCAATATTTAATACCATTGCAGATCCTGATGCAGTTTTAGATTCTACATCAGCTATGGATCGTTGTAGGCTTTCTGAAAAACGACTGATATCACCAACAATCCTGGTTTTAATGCCGTTTTCTTGTAAAGACTTGCTTTCTTTTTTTAGAGATCTGGCAAATAAAGACATTAGGGCCTGAACCTCATATGAAGGTCTTTTCCAATTTTCACTAGAAAAAGCAAATAGAGTCAGGACTTTTATACCGCGTACTGCCGCATGCTTTATGATACGTTCTACAGTTACGGCACCGCGCTGATGGCCTATGACGCGATTGAGACCTTGATTTTGGGCCCAGCGACCATTTCCATCCATAATAATTGCCAGATGGCGGGGTACCTTTGCGGATCCCGCCCAAGAGTTATTATCCATTAGGAAAAGATTAGATTTCCATTAGTTCTTTTTGCTTAGCGGCTAAGACTTCTTCAGTCTTCTTGACGCAAGCATCAGTCATCTTCTGGATCTGCTCTTCGCCACGGCGCTGCTCATCCTCAGAGATTTCCTTATTCTTCTGCAGCTCTTTTAGCTCAGCATTAGCATCACGGCGAATATTGCGGATTTCAACCTTAGTCTGCTCTACCTCGCCTTTAACGATTTTAACCAAATCCTTACGACGCTCTTCAGTTAAAGGAGGCAAAGGAACACGAATCTCTGTACCTGCTACTACTGGATTTAAGCCTAAATCAGACTTCTGAATAGCGCGCTCAACTTCCTTGATAGCGTTACGGTCAAATACAGAGAGCTTTAAAGTACGAGCATCCTCTACATTGATAGATGCTACCTGACGTAAAGGAGTTAAAGAACCATAATAATCAACCATTATAGGATCTAAAAGACCTGGCTGAGCTCGGCCAGTACGGATCTTAGCTAAGCGATTATCTAAGGCAACAAGAGCCTTATTCATACGGTTTTCAGCATCTGTTTTGATTTCGTTTAACATAGGCTTTCTTCCTTAATCTGCAACCACGGTGCCTTCATTTTCGCCCAAAGCGGCCTTCATAAAAGCACCAGGTTTGTTCATAGAAAATACTCGGATCGGCATATGATGCTCTGAAGCAAGAGCAAAGGCGGTAAGATCCATTACCTTAAGATCTCGCTCGATAACCTCTTTAAAAGAAAGTCTATCAAAACGAGTTGCCGTAGGATCCTTCATCGGATCAGCAGTATACACGCCATCCACCTTAGTGGCCTTTAAAACCTCAGTACACTGTAATTCAATGGCTCTTAAAACAGCCGCTGTATCTGTGGTAAAGAAAGGAGCACCCGTTCCCCCGGCAACAATCAAGGAAGAACCTTGATCTAAAAGTTTACGGCCTTCAGAAGCAGAATACTGACAAGTAATTGAAGGAATACCATAAGCACTCATCAATACGCAGCTACCTCCCTGACGATTTAACTCCTCACGCATAGCAAGGCCATTCATCACAGTAGCAAGCATTCCCATCTGATCGCCGGCGACTCGATCAAAACCAGCTTTTTGCAAAGCGGCTCCACGGAAAATATTGCCGCCGCCAATAACTAATACAGTTTGAACTCCAGATACCTGAACTTCACGAATAGCTTTAGCAGTAGCACTTAAAATCTGCGGATCAATGCCAAACTCGCCGTCACCGCCTAAGGCTTCGCCTGATATTTTAAGTAAAATACGACGTTTTTTTATCTCAGCTGTCATATGCCGGCCGTCCATTATTTCTTGGCAGCAGCCATTTGAGCCTGAACTTCAGCAGCAAAGTCCTGAGCCTTCTTCTCAATACCCTCGCCGACCTCTAAACGAATAAAGGAAACAGCCTCTGCACCGTGCTCTTTTAACATCTGGCCTACAGAAACATCAGGATTCATAACGAAAGGCTGACCGGTCAGAGAGATCTCGCCGGTAAACTTCTTCATGCGGCCTTCAACCATCTTCTCAGCAATATTCTGCGGCTTGCCGGACTTCATTGCGATTTCAATCTGTAGATTGCGCTCGTGCTCAACAACATCAGCAGCAACATCCTCAGGCTTAACAAACTGAGGCTTAGAAGCACAAACATGCATAGCAACGTGCTTGGCAATTTCTTCATTACCGCCATTTAAAACAACAGCAACGCCGATACGATTGTTAGAGTGTAAATAAACGCCTAAGCTCTGATTATCAGAAGCCTCAACTACAGCGCAGCGACGTAATTGGAGATTCTCGCCAATCTTGCCTACTAAAGCGGTCAAAGCATCAGCCATAGTAACGCCATCACAAACAGTGCTCTTTAAAGCCTCAATATCAGCACAATTGTTCTCTAAGCAAACCTTAGCGGCCTTATTGGCGAATTCAACGAATTCTGCATTCTTAGCTGCAAAGTCGGTCTCCGAATTAACTTCGACTAAAGCAACCTTTTTACCCTCAGAAGCAATTGCAATTAAGCCTTCAGCAGCAGTACGGCCGGCCTTCTTAGCAGCCTTAACTGCACCGCTTTTGCGCATTGCATCAATAGCAGCATCCATATCACCATTAGCAGCAACTAGAGCCTTTTTGCAATCCATCATGCCGGCACCAGTGGCGTCACGCAATTCTTTAACCATAGCAGCAGTTACGTTTGCCATGTTTTTTTCCTCTTTATAAAGCTAGATTCTCAAAAGGCCGGGAATACCGGCCTTTTTACTATATTAAGGTCAAAAAATTATTAACCTTAGATAAATTATTCGGCCTTAGAAGCCTCTTCTGCGGCATTTGCCTCAGCAGCTTTTTGAGCCTCGGCCTGAGCACGAGCCTCAGCCTCTTCACGAACCATTTCGGCACGAGCAGCGTTAATGGCCTCAGTAACGCCCTTTAAGTATAAGTCAACAGCGCGGATAGCGTCATCATTACCAGGGATAACGTAATTTACGCCATCAGGATTGGAATTAGTATCAACAACAGCAACAACCGGAATACCCAGATTATTAGCTTCTTTGATAGCTAAGTGCTCAACTTCAGCATCAATTACGAATAAAGCATCAGGTAAACCGCCCATCTCCTTAATGCCGCCTAAAGAACGATTGAGCTTCTCTAACTCGCGAGTACGTAAGAGAGCCTCTTTCTTAGTCAGCTTGTCAAAGGTGCCGTCCTGAGACTGAGTCTCAAGATCCTTAAGACGCTTGATGGACTGACGAACAGTCTTCCAGTTAGTAAGCATGCCGCCTAACCAGCGATGATCAACGTAGAACTGACCGCAGGAAACAGCAGCCGGACCAATCTTATCGCAAGCAGCACGTTTGGTGCCTACGAATAAAATCTTACCCTTATGAGCGACAGTGCTGCTTAAGAAGTTTAAAGCATCATCAAAATTCTCAACGGTCTTCTCTAAGTTGATGATATGGATACCATTACGAGCACCAAAGATGTATTGCTTCATCTTAGGATTCCAGTAACGGGTTTGGTGACCGAAGTGAACGCCTGCCTCAAGCATATCGCGCATAGAAATGGTTGACATTAAAAATACCTCAAAAATAGGGTTAAGCCTCCACTGCCCATATTGTTCCACCATTTTACTGGCACCCAGAACAATATTACATAAGACAGTGTGTGATTTCTTAACAAAAAGATTAAAAGATTCTCCTTTATGCAGGTCACATAAAGGCAATATATTTTAACATGGATTGTCAGTTTTTTTGTCATAATCATAAGAAAATATCTTAATGACCGTTTGAACCTTAAAGTATATGCATTTAATCAAAGATATTTTTTTACTGAAAAATGTAAGCAAAGATTGCGTGATAAAATAGATAAATCAGAAAATAAAACCATAAATACATATCCTTAAGCCTAATCTTCAAAGATTAAGCGCATAAATCTCATAAGTAGATAAATTTAGAAGGAACAAATCATGGATATTTCCTTAAAGTCGCCAAGTGAAATAGAAAAGATGCGTCTTGCCGGTGATTTAACCGCTAAAGTATTAGAAATGATTGGCCCTTATGTAGTACCTGGTGTAACCACAGCTGAGCTTGATGACAGGATGCTTGAATATATTGAAAAAGATCTGCATGCTGAATCTGCAGATTTAGGATATCAAGGTTACCCGCGAGCTACCTGCATCAGCATAAATGAAGTCGTCTGTCATGGAATTCCATCTGAACACACTAAACTGCGTGATGGCGATATCGTAAATATCGATGTTACTGTTAGAAAAGATCATTATCACGGAGACAGCTCCTGCATGTATTTTGTAGGAAATGTATCTCCTCGCTGCCACGATTTATGCAAATGCGCTCAAGAAGCTATGTATGAAGCTATCAAAACAGTTCGTCCCGGAAGTAACTTGACAGAAGTAGGTGCAGCTATACAGCGAATTGCAGATAAATTCCATTTCTCAATTGTACGCGACTACTGCGGACATGGGATTGGTTACGGCTTCCATGAAGAGCCTCAGGTTTTACATTACAAAAATAATTATGATCTGCTCTTAGAAGAAGGAATGTGCTTCACCATAGAACCTATGATTAATGCCGGCACTTGGAAATGCCGCACTAGCCGCAAGGACGGGTGGACTGTTACTACGGCTGATAAGCAGCCTTCAGCTCAATATGAGCATACTTTACTTGTAACTCACGACGGCGTTGAGGTTTTAACCTTACGTCAAAACGAAGATTTTCCACGTATTATTAAGCACTAAAATGTATGAAGATATTACCGTTCCTCGCAAAATCAATAAATTATCTTTAAAGCCTTTTAGCTATGAGGATAATGAGATTTTCTCTGTAAAGAGTGGTCGTGAACTTGTTAAACGCTATAGGGATTATCAAATTAAAGCCTTTGCAGAAGGAATAAATGTTGAAGTCCTGATTAAAGCTCATGCGAAATCAATTGACAATGCTTTATCTAAATTGTTCAGCCATTTTAATTTAGACAAGGCTACCGGGCTATGTCTTATAGCTGTAGGAGGCTATGGACGAGAAGAACAATTTATAGGCTCAGACGTAGATTTACTAATTGCCTATGGCAAGGACAAACCCTCTGACGAAGTCCAAGAGAATATTGGAAAATTTATTTCCTATCTCTGGGATTTGAAGTTCGATTTAGGCACCTCAGTTCGCTCTATTTCTGAAACTGTCTTGGAAGCACGTAAAGATATTACCATAAAGACCAATTTGCTAGAAAAGCATTTTATCTGCGGTGATCAAAATACCTATAAAAATCTATGCAGTGCTCTTGAACATGATGACTTTTGGGATGCAGGAAAATTTTTACAAGGTAAAATTGAGGAACAAAAAGAGCGCTACCACCATTATCGCGACACAGTATATTCAATTGAGCCTGACATCAAAAATAATCCTGGCGGTCTGCGCGATCTGCAGCTGATGCAGTGGATAGCTATTGTTAAATTCAATGCACACACTCCAAAACAAATGCAGGAAGTAGGCTTAATTACTCCTTCTGAGCTTGATGAATATATTGCCTGCAGAGATTTTCTGTGGAATGTGCGCTTTGCCTTGCACTGCTGCTGTAATGTTGCCCATAATAACCGCCTTACCTTAGATATTCAGAAATCGGTGGCCTCTACTTTAGGTTATGGTGACGAAGGCAATCTCCCTGTTGAGCAAATGATGCGTGCTTTATTTAGGACCCTAAGGCGCGTTAGAGAATTAAATACTATCATCTTGCAGCAGTCAGAACTCTTAATTGAAGGTCATATTGGCGATAATTATCAAGAACCAGTTTTCTTAGATAGCAACTTCGTAAAACGTGGAAATTTTATTGACATTATCGATCATGAGCTTTTCAAATACGATCCTCCTAAGCTTTTATCGCTATTTCTAACTATTGCTAAGCATGATGAAATTAATTACATTCACGTCAATTGCCTCAGAGGCTTGCGTGAAAGCCGCCGCAAATTCAAACACTACCTTATTGAAAATCCTGAGTGCCGTACTCTATTTAAGAAAATTCTAAGCTTGCCTAAGTCAGTTGTGCATGCTCTTCCTCTAATGCACGAAACTCGAGTTCTTTCAGCTTATATGCCTCAGTGGGAGAGAATCGAAGGCTTAACTCAATTTGATATGTTTCATTTATTTAGTGTTGATGAGCATACAATTAGAGTTCTGAACAACTTTGCTATATTATGCGAATCTAAAGAGCCCATATTTGCTTTGTTTAAAACTATTTACAAGCGATTGGAAAATCCTGAGCTATTAACATTAGCAGCTCTTTTGCATGATATCGGCAAAGGATGCGGCGGACATCATGCTGATATAGGAGCCTATGAAGCTGAAAACTTCTGTCAGCTGCACGGCTATTCAACTTATGAAACAGCCATGGTTTCCTGGACTATCAAGTCGCATTTACTCTTCTCAACTACGGCTCCCCGCCGTGACATCACCGATCCCGAAGTGATCATGAGCTTTGCACGACTATGCAAAGATGAAGAACATTTAAATATGCTCTATTGCCTAACTGTAGCGGATATCTGTGCTACAAACGATCGCGAGTGGTCATCATGGAAAGAAACAATTTTCAGACAGCTCTATCATTCCGCAAGACAGGCTTTAAATCAAAGCGATGCAGACACCACCAGACAGCAGGCTATCATGGTACAGAATACACAAAGAAGTGTACGTAAAATCGCTAAAGACTGTTCTCTTGCCGATCTAGATCGATATCTTTCTCAATTCCCGGCTACATACTTCATTCACTATCGTCCTGACGAAATTGCCTGGCATGCTCGCAATATTCTGAGATTTAACGATTTAGAAAAGCCGCTTATTCTTTTTGCCCAAAATCCCCATATAGGAACTGAACTTTTAATTTTCTTTAGAAGCAATTCTCCTGCTTTCTTTGGAAAAATTGTCTATGCAATGGCAATGAAGCGTTTAAATGTGCTCAGTGCCCAGATTTTTTTGACCCATAATGGACATATTCTCTGCACCATAAAGTTCCAAAACCCTAAAGGACAACATATCGATAATGACCGTTTGCACAACCTCAGAAAAACTATTCTGGATGGCCTCAAAAACAGCACTCCTTTGCAGAATTTGCCTAAAGTTTCATGCTCTTTATTTAACGTCCCAACTAAGATTTCT
>ULSM01001408.1_pt1 | contig 18934 bp, 9 predicted proteins | sample 1956381 | NCBI WGS metagenome assembly ULSM01 (sample SAMEA4835710, study PRJEB28245) | human gut metagenome | biome: gut microbiome; material: fecal sample | place: Denmark | collected 2008 | reverse complement strand
CTCTTTGAGACTGCGGAAGAGGCTCTTTCATGATGCGGAAAAGCCTCTTTCGCAAGCCCGAAAAGCCCGTTTCGCAAACCGTTGTGGCTCAAGCTGTTACACAAGCACGTAAAAACCGCTGTCACGAAGCGTCCGGACATACGACGTGATAAGTACCTATGTAATATCCGAAGAATGCCGTCTCTTTTTCAAAAAAACAGTGCCAACGAGCGCAATGAGAGCTTGCTATCAAATTGCCGAGCGTAGCCTGTTTTATATAAAAACAGTGCCAGTGAGCGCAATGAGAGCTTGCTCTCTGATTGCCGAGCGCAGCCTGTTTTATGAAAAAACATGGACAGAGGCGCAAGACAGTATTGAATTAATGTTAATTCACGTAAATTAATGTTACACAGTCTGTCATTCTGGCAAATAAAGGCGTAAATTTAAGGTCACGAACGCATGGCTGTCCTCCTCTGCGCGAGGCATGCCCGCCACATGACAGTGCACAGCCATCGAGACCACATTACCGGAAATCTGTGACACAAGGGACGGATACAGAAAGACAAAACATCTATACAAAAATATGAAATACAGACAACCAGCGCATCTGGCAGCCATCATGTCGCTGTCACTGATGCTATCAAGCTTCGACGACGGCAGGAACGCGCCTGTCGGCATATATCCCGGTGCGCCCGGAGAGAGCTTCGCACCGATGCTCACTGCCGACAACTCCTACCGCAACATCGCACTGCGACGCATGGCTTACGCCTCGTCCTCGCACGACTACAACCTCACGGCGCAGCTCGTCACCGACGGCATCGTGCACAAGACGCAGCCGCCCTACCTCACGGCGGAGACCAACAGCGGAACGCTTCCGCGCCGTGAGAGGGAGTGGGCGATAGACGGAGGCGAGTACACGCGCAACATCCTGATGGGCGAGAAGGCTTTCATCAGCTACCGGTGGCACAACATGAAGGTGAGTGCTAACCGTGTGAAGATAGTCTGCAGCATGGCTTACAGCGAGCGGTCAAAGGGCGGATACGCCATCACCGTAAGCTCGCTGACCGGCGGAAAGAAAGGCGCGGCACGGCGGACACTCGGAAAGCTCACCGGCAAAGGACTGCCGGGAAAGGCGTCGAAGAGCAAGGCGCACAGCGACCCGAACAAGAACACCGACGAGGGTCCGATGCTCCCGACACGCAACATCGAGGCGGTGATAGACCTGGGAACGGGCGACGTGAGCTTCGACAACCTGAAGGTGGAGCTCTCCATGCCCGGAGCAGTGCACTGGACCGTGACGGAGATAAAGTTCTTCGACGGCGACCGGGCTGTCACCGACGTGCTGCCGTCATCGCAGTTCGGCAGCGCGTGGATGAGCGCGAAAGCCGGGACGCAATGGGTTTACGTGGACCTCGGCACACAGTGCGAGTTCGACAAGGTGAGGCTTCACTGGATAAACAAGGCGCGCAGCGGACGCATAGAGTCGTCGGACGACACACGCAACTGGAAGACCGTGGCGCAGCTGCCTGCCGGCAACGGCAAGACCGACGAGGTGGCGTGTCCCGGAGGCAAGGGCAGATATGTGCGGGTGCTGATGCTCAAGGGAGCCACAGCCGCCCCGTATGTGCTCAGCGAGCTTGAGGTGATGGGTCGCGGAGGACTCACAGCGAAGCCCCAGCCCGTGAAAGGGGGCGGCGACAGCCGCTTCTCTCTCAACGGAGGAGACTGGCGCATACAGCGTGCCTCGGAGGTGAAGGGCGACGGGCGCGCCATATCTTCCACCGGATACGACGTCAGCTCGTGGGCTGTAGCCACCGTGCCCGCAACGGTTCTGATGAGCTACGTGAACATAGGAGCTCTCCCCAATCCCAATTACGCCGACAATCTGATGCAGATTTCCGAGTCGTTCTTCAACTCCGACTTCTGGTACCGCACCGAGTTCGACCTGCCGCAACACATGAAAGGCAAGCGCGTGATGCTCAATCTCGACGGCATAAACTGGAAAGCCGACGTATTCATCAACGGCAGGCAGGCGGCAAGAATAGACGGAGCGTTCATGCGCGGACACTCCGACATCACACCGCTGCTGCGCGACGGACGCAACGTGCTCGCCGTGAGGATAATCAAGAACGCCCATCCGGGAGCGGTGAAGGAGAAATACCGCAAGGACACCGACTTCAACGGAGGTCTTCTGGGATACGACAACCCGACGTTCCACGCCACCATCGGATGGGACTGGATATCGACAATACGCGGCAGGAACATAGGTATATGGAACGACGTGTGGCTCTCCGCCTCCGGAGCGGTGACCATGCGCGACCCTCTGATAACCTCCGAGCTGGCACTGCCCGACACCGCAGCCACCATCACACCGTCGGTCATACTGACCAACCACATGCCTTACAGCGTCAGCGGAACACTGCGCGGATGGATAGGAGGGCTGAAGATAGAGAAGCGCGTGGTGCTCCCCACATACGCGGTGCAGGAGATAGCCTTCCTGCCGGAGGAGTTTCCGGAGCTGCGCAACCGCCGCATGAACCTGTGGTGGCCCAACGGATACGGCACGCCTTACCTCTATGACGCGGGCTTCGAGTTCGTTACGGAGAGGGGAACGTCAGACTCCGTGACATTCAAGGCGGGCATACGCCAGATGGACTACAAGGACATGGACACGCAGCTGAAGATATACATCAACGGCAGACGGTTCATACCGCTGGGCGGCAACTGGGGATTCAGCGAGAACAACCTGTGCTACCGCGGACGCGAATATGACATTGCGGTGAGAAACCACCGCGACATGAACTTCAACATGATACGCAACTGGGTGGGACAGACAGGCGACGAGGAGTTCTACGAAGCCTGTGACAGATACGGCATAATGGTGTGGCAGGACTTCTGGCTCGCCAACCCGGCTGACGGTCCCGACCCTCTCGACGAGCACATGTTCCTGAGCAACGCCGACGACTACGTGAAACGCATACGCAACCATCCGTCAATCGGCATCTACTGCGGCAGAAACGAGGGATATCCGCCCGAGTCTATCGACAACCGGCTGCGCCACTTTGTGAAGACGCTGCACCCCGGACTGGGATACATCTCAAGCTCCGCCGACGACGGAGTGAGCGGCCACGGCCCTTACTGGGCACTGCCTCCGAAGGAATACTTCGACCGTCAGACGGGCAAACTGCACTCTGAGCGGGGCATGCCGAACGTAATGACATACGAGGGACTGGCACGCACGCTGCGGCCGGAGGCACTGTGGCCCCAGGGCGACGAGTGGGGACAGCACGACTACTGCATGCAGGGCGCACAGCGGGGAGCGACGTTCAACGCCATAATAGAGAAGGCTTTCGGCAAGCCGGACAACGCCGCCGCGTTCACAAAGCTGGCTCAATGGCAGAACTACGACGGCTACCGGGCGATGTATGAGTCGGGAAGCCGCGACCGGCAGGGGCTCCTCATATGGATGAGTCACGCCTGCTGGCCGAGCATGACATGGCAGTGCTACGACTATTATTTCGAACCTACGGCTGCCTTCTTCGGATGCAAGAAGGCTTGCGAGCCGCTCCACATACAGTGGAACGCATCGACCCGCAACGTGGAAGTGGTGAACCTGTGCGCAGGCAACCGCACCGGACTGACCGCCAAAGTGGAGATTACCGACGTCAGGGGACGCACTGTAAAGACCATGCAGGCGACAGTCAGCAGCGACGACGACTCCACCGTAGTGCCCGAGGGACTGCATGTGGACGACAAGGTGAGCCTCAACGGCGGCAACGTATACTTCATACGCCTTTGGCTCAACGACGCGGAGGGACGCACACTGTCGCACAACTTCTACGTGGCATCCAACGATGAGGGCAACCTTCAGGAGCTGAACACACTGCCGCAGACCGCTCTCCGGACATCGGTAAAGGCCACGGGAACACGCTCAACAGTGACCGTGACAAACCCGTCGGACACTCCGGCGATGATGATAAGGCTCAACCTGAAAGCAGGGGACGGCGGACAGATTCTGCCGGTGAGCTACTCCGACAACTACTTCCACCTCATGCCGGGCGAGAGCCGCACCGTTGACGTGAGCTGGAATGCTGCCGACGCAAGAGGCGGAAACGCCTTCATAGAACTGTCGGGATTCAACGTGAAAGAACAGAAAATACAATAGTACTTATCACGAAAACATCTGCAGGCTGACATCAATATGTCGTACAGATTATGACATAGTTCCTGTCAGCCTGCGAAATTCAAAAAATATACAGTGTTTTTGTATCTTTTAACATTATATTTTTAGTATTTCCTGTACCTTTGTTGTTATTATTATGTGTGTGAAAGACACGGAACAATTTAAGAACACGTTTGACATCAATCATCAGGATAGAATCATCATATGCAAAATACGTATTGTATAAATCCATGCAGACGTGTTAACTTTGCGACCATATAGTGGTAAACATTCTATATAAATGTGTGTCTGTGAAGATACGTGAATAATAAGCTTCGTTAGGTTAATAATCTTATGAGGAGTCATGTTTGGCGAAACACGGCTCCTCATTTATTTTTCCATTCGCCGACAAACCGTTATGTTCCATCCGCACCAGCCGCTGCCGTCAGACAAGTCGGTAGGGGCTTTTATGTATGATATTACAGACAGCATCAGTAGAAAACGCTTTGCAACATGACAGCGAAAATGAGCAATGGGGTTGAGGAGACGATAATGAGGCAAAAAAGCAATGTTGGAGGTGTATACTCCTGTTCAGGTCGGACATCCTCCTGCACAAAGTAGAGACGCAAAATTTTGCGTCTCACAAGGGAGGAACGCATTTATCATCAGCATATTATAGTGCATAAAGATTGGCGATGGGTTGGTCGTGAGACGCAAGATTTTGCGTCTCACGGGGGGAGAAGCGCATTTATCATCAGCATATTATTGTGCATAAAGGTTGGCGATGAATTAATCGGGAGACGCAAGATTTTGCGTCTCTACTGGCTGGCGCATTGTGGCTTTATTGAGGGGGAGATGATGACATGTCGCTGAAAAGCGGTTTTTAATACAGGCAAATCCCCCTTCCGCAGTCTTTTCGCCACACACATACATGCATATTTATGCATTCCCGCAGTAAAAAATTTTGACAACGGAAAATCGCTAAAGAGAAAAGCGGAAGCCCGTAAAATGGTTCCCGACGCATGAGACACGGCTCATCGGGCGTCGTAAGAGTCTCTTCCCTACCCTCATACGGGCGCGGGAAGTGTGCGGAAAAGGCGGTATGACGATGCGGGAAAGGCTCAACGGCGACGCCAAAATGCCCTTCCCGTGACGCAAAAGAGGCTTTCCTGCGGTGCGAAAGAGGCTCTTTCGCAAGCCGTCGGTACGTCTTCCGACTCACTAAAAAGCGCAAGCGGTTGACTGACAATGCGTTGCGCAAACCGCTCAAAACGCGCGTATTTGCAGCCGGATGCATTCTCGTGCGCGAAAACAGGAGTATTTTGAAGTTACGGTGAATATTTATTCATACAACGGTATGTCATCACGCATATTTATACAATTACTCAGTGACAAAGCAACTGACATAACGTGATACCAAGCAAAAGGCATGGCACACGGTCAGTATGGCGCGAAAAATAAACCGCATTATTTTGTAATGCACGCAGTTTGGTGTATCTTTGCAGAAGATATAGCTGCACTCGGGAAATTGAAAGCAAGCTTTCTTTCCACTCGTTTGCAATATCTTTAAAGAAGACAAGCTAAAAGCACGCACCCCACATACACACCGGACATTCCGGAAACCGCACCCCACACATCCGCACACGTACCGACCGGTGCGGGACTTACAGGCTTCCGGACTTTCTGAAAAAGGAAACAAAACATATCATGATAATGGAACAGAAAAACTACAAACGTACAACTGTAACAGCAGCTCTGCCATATGCCAACGGCGGAGTGCACATAGGCCACCTTGCCGGAGTGTATGTTCCGGCTGACATATACGTGCGCTACCTGCGCATGAAGCACCAGGACGTAATCTTCATAGGCGGAAGCGACGAGCACGGAGTGCCCATCACGATACGCGCCAAGAAGGAAGGCATCACACCGCAGGACATTGTGGACAGATACCACTCGATGATAAAGAAGAGCTTCGAGGAGTTCGGCATCTCCTTCGACATATACAGCCGCACCACATCGGAGACCCACAGCAAGGTGGCGTCAGACTTTTTCAGAAAGCTGTATGAGGACGGCAAACTGATAGAGAAGACCACAAAGCAATATTACGACGAGGAGGCGGGACAGTTCCTCGCCGACAGATATATCACAGGCGAGTGCCCGCACTGCCATCACGAAGGCGCATACGGCGACCAGTGCGAGCACTGCGGCAGCGACCTCGACCCCACCGAGCTCATCAACCCCAAGTCTGCCATAAGCGGATCGCAGCCCGTGCTGAAGGAGACAAAGAACTGGTATCTGCCTCTCAACGAGTATCAGGACTGGCTGAAGGAATGGATTCTCGAAGGACACAAGGAGTGGCGGTCCAACGTATACGGACAGTGCAAGAGCTGGCTCGACATGGACCTGCAGCCGAGAGCCATGACGCGCGACCTCGACTGGGGCATACCCGTGCCGGTGGAAGGCGCGGAGGGCAAGGTGCTCTACGTGTGGTTCGACGCGCCGATAGGCTACATCTCAAACACGAAGGAGCTTCTGCCCGACTCATGGGAGAAATGGTGGAAAGACCCGGAGACACGTCTCGTGCACTTCATAGGCAAGGACAACATCGTGTTCCACTGCATAGTGTTCCCCGTGATGATGAAGGCGCACGGCGGATACATCATGCCCGACAACGTGCCGGCGAACGAGTTCCTCAACCTCGAGAACGATAAGATAAGCACATCACGCAACTGGGCGGTGTGGCTTCACGAATATCTGGAGGAGCTTCCGGGCAAACAGGACGTGCTGAGATACGTTCTCACGGCTAACGCTCCGGAGACAAAGGACAACAACTTCACATGGAAGGACTTCCAGGACCGCAACAACAACGAGCTGGTAGCCGTATACGGCAACTTCGTAAACCGCGCGCTGCAGCTCACGAAGAAGTATTTCGACGGCGTGGTGCCCGAGTGCGGCGAGCTGACAGAGACCGACCGGCAGACCATCAGTGAGTTCAAGGACGTGAAACAGAAGGTGGAGTCGCTGCTCGACGTATTCAAGTTCCGCGACGCGCAGAAAGAGGCTATGAACCTGGCACGCATCGGCAACAAGTACATCACCGACTGCGAGCCGTGGAAAGTGGCAAAGACCGACATGCAGCGCGTGAAGACCATCCTGTACATATCGCTGCAGCTGGTGGCAAACCTCGACATTGCGTTCGAGCCGTTCCTGCCGTTCAGCAGCAAAAAACTGCGCGGCATGCTCAACGTGGAGGCATACGACTGGGCACAACTCGGCTCTACCGACCTGCTGAAGAGCGGGCACAAGCTCGGCGAACCGTCACTGCTGTTCGAGAAGATAGAGGACGACGTGATAGAACGTCAGCTCCACAAGCTCGAGGAGACAAAGAAGGCGAACGAGGCTGCCGCCTATAAGGCAGAGCCGGTGAAGGACACCGTGTCGTTCGAAGACTTCGAGAAACTCGACATACGTGTAGGTCACATAAAGGCATGCGAGAAGGTGAAGAAGGCGAACAAGCTGCTCAAGTTCACCATCGACGACGGTTCGGGCACCGACCGCACCATTGTCTCGGGCATAGCCAAGTACTACAAGCCGGAGGATCTCATAGGCAAGGACGTGCTGTTCATAGCCAACTTCGCACCGCGCAAGCTCATGGGCATAGAGAGCCAGGGCATGATTCTCTCGGCAGAGGACTATGACGGCTCGCTCACCGTGACATCGCTGCTCGGCAAGGTGAAGCCGGGAAGCCGGGTGGGATAAGCCTGTGACCACGGGACTGCTCCCATAATAATCATCATAATACAAAAACAGACACCCTTATGAAAAGACTATTGACAATTACGATGCTGCTCGTCACTGCCGTGATGTGCGGCGCACAGATGGTGGATCCCGTGAAGTTCACGGCTGAACTGAAGACCGACGGAACGGCGGAAGCCGAGATCGTGTTCAGCGGAAAGATTGACGAGGGATGGCACGTCTACTCCACCAATATAAAAGGAGGACCGATAGAGGCGACATTCAACGTGAACAAGAAGGACGGCATAGAACTCGTGGGCAAGCTCACACCGCACGGAAAGGAGATCGCCGTGTTCGACAAGCTGTTCAATATGCAGGTGCGCTACTTCAGCAACAGCGTGAAGTTCGTACAGAAGATAAGGTTCACCAAGCCCGATTATTCCATAGACGCCTATCTGGAATACGGTGCATGCAACGACGAGACGTGCATGCCGCCCACTCAGGTGGAACTGAGGAAAGCGGGGAAGGCTCCTGCCGTAGCCTCGGCGAAGAACGCGCCCGAGGAGAAGAAAGAGGACGTGAAGGCTGCATCAAAGCCTGCCGGGGCTGCCGACACAGCCACCGTAGCGGCACAGCCCGCACCCGCAGACACCGCTGCTACAGCCCCACAGACAGCCGCGCAGCTCTCAGAGAGCGAGGCGAAAGCGTTGTGGCAGCCGGTGATAAAGGAGCTGTCGGCATATGACGAACCGCTCGACACATCGCTCTTCTACATCTTCCTCGCCGGACTGGCGGGCGGATTCCTCGCCCTGTTCACCCCCTGCGTGTGGCCCATAATACCGATGACCGTGAGCTTCTTCCTCAAACGCAACAAGGACAGAGGCAAGGCTATACGCGAGGCAACCACCTACGGCGTGTCCATCGTGGTGATATACGTCGTGCTCGGGCTTGCCGTCACGCTGCTGTTCGGCGCGAGCGCGCTCAACGCGATGTCCACCAACGCAGTGTTCAACATCTTCTTCTGCCTGCTTCTCGTCGTTTTCGCAGCGTCGTTCTTCGGAGCTTTCGAGATAACCCTGCCTTCGTCGTGGAGCAACAAGATAGACCGCAAGTCGGAATCGGCAAGCGGACTGCTGAGCATATTCCTCATGGCGTTCACCCTCGCGCTCGTTTCGTTCTCGTGCACCGGTCCCATCATCGGGCTGCTCCTTGTGGCAGTGTCGACCCAGGGCAACATCATCGCACCGACAATAGGCATGCTCGGATTCGCCATCGCACTGGCAATACCGTTCACTCTGTTCGCAATGTTCCCCTCACTGCTTAAGTCCGCGCCCAAGTCGGGAGGATGGATGAACGTTATAAAGGTGGTGCTGGGATTCATAGAACTGGCTTTCGCGCTGAAGTTCCTGTCCGTAGCCGACCTCGCCTACGGCTGGCACATACTCGACCGCGAGACATTCATCGCGCTGTGGATAGCCATCTTCGGACTGCTCGGACTCTATCTGCTGGGCATGTTCAACTTCCCGCACGACGACGAGAGACGCCGGACGAACGTTCCGCAGTTCTTCCTCGCGCTGCTGTCGCTGGCATTCACCGCATACATGGTGCCCGGACTGTGGGGCGCGCCGCTCAAGGCTATAAGCGCGTTCACACCGCCCATGAACACGCAGGACTTCAACCTGTATAAGAACGAGGTGCATCCGAGGTTCAAGGACTATGACGCAGGCATGGCGGCGGCACGTCTGGAGGGGAAGCCGGTGATTATAGATTTCACCGGATTCGGGTGTGTCAACTGCCGCGAAATGGAGGCTGCCGTATGGACAGACGCCAACGTCGCCGACATGCTGAACAACAAGTACGTGCTCATCTCGCTCTATGTCGACGACAAGACTCCGCTCAAGGAGCCTCTCACCGTAACCGAGAACGGAACAGAGAGAACGCTGCGCACGGTGGGCGACAAGTGGAGCTATCTGCAGAGAGTGAAGTTCGGAGCCAACACGCAGCCGTTCTATGTGCTGCTCGACAATCAGGGTTGTCCGCTCGCAGGCAGCCGCTCATACGACAAGGACATAAGCGACTACCTGAAGTTCCTGCAGACCGGACTGGAGAGATATGGCGAACGGCAGGCTGAATAAAACCATGACGGCATGTTAGACAAGAACATAAGACAGAGCATCATAGCACTGATACAGCGCGAGGTGGTGCCGGCAGTGGGCTGTACGGAGCCTATCGCCGTGGCTCTCTGCACAGCACGCGCCACCGAGACGCTCGGACAGAGACCGGAGAAGATAACGGTGATGCTGAGCGCGAACATACTGAAGAACGCCATGGGCGTAGGTATACCGGGCACGGGGATGATTGGTCTGCCCATAGCTATAGCTCTGGGAGCCATCGTGGGCAGGTCGGAGTATGAGCTGGAGGTGATAAAGGACGTGACGCCGGAGACACTCGAGGAGGGCAAGGCGTATGTCGACGAAAAACGGATAGACATAAGACTGAAAGCGGACATCACCGAAAAGCTTTACATCGACGTAGTCTGCGAGGCGGCAGGTCATAAGGCGGAGGCGGTGATATCGGGCTCGCACACCAACTTCGTCTACATATCCAGAGACGGAGAGACGCTCCTCGACGTGAATAACACCGGCTGCGAGGACGGCGACAACGGCGATCCGGAACTCTGCATGCGCACCGTATACGACTTCGCCACCACCACTCCGGTGGACGAGATAGCTTTCATCCTGAAGACAAGACAGTATAACCTGAAGGCTGCCGAAGAGTCTGTCAAAGGCAACTTCGGACATTGTCTGGGCAAGACAATAGACCGTCCGCTGAGTCACGGCATCTTCGGCAACAGCATCTTCTCGCACATACTGTCGAAGACGGCGTCGGCATGCGACGCCAGAATGGGCGGAGCCATGATTCCGGTGATGAGCAACTCGGGCTCGGGAAACCAGGGCATATGTGCCACAAACCCCGTGGCTGTATATGCGATGGAGAACGAGAACACGGAGGAGGAGCTGATACGCGCGCTCACACTGAGCCATCTCACGGCAATATACATCAAACAGAGCCTCGGCAAACTGTCGGCGGTGTGCGGCTGCGTGGTGGCAAGCATAGGCTCGAGCTGCGGCATCACCTATCTCATGGGAGGCGACTACAACCGCGTGTGCAACTCGGTGAAGAACATGATAGCCAACCTTACGGGCATGATATGCGACGGAGCGAAACCCAGCTGCTCGCTGAAAATAGCGTCGGGCGTATCCACCGCCCTGCTCTCCTCGCTTCTGGCGATAGAGGGCAGATGCGTGACGGCGGTGGAGGGAATAATCGACAACGACGTGGACCGCTCCATACGCAACCTCACGCGCATCGGGTCGGAGACAATGAACCAGACCGACGAGATGGTGCTCGACATCATGACGCACAAGCAGAACTGCTGAACGGCAAAGCAATCATGCTCTGCCTGAATGCAGACAACGGCACCGCCGAAAGCCAAATGAGGCTCTGACTGTGAGCATAAAACAGATTAAGACAACAGACGTGTCATAACCTTGCGTTGTGGCACGTCTGTCATATATGCGCTGACCGGATGTCTTTACTCCGGCTTTCTGTATATCCTCCGCACCGCAATCATGCCAACGCCGACATGACACACATTATTTCATATACCTTGAAACGGAAAAACACACCACAAGACAGTACGTCGCATATTGTCGTTTTTTATCTTTGAAAAACGAAAAAAGGAAGTATTGACCTTTGAAACGAATAATACACCTCTTTGTAGGAGGTGTATGCTATTGCCAAAACATATTGTTCTGTTTGTCTGTTTTTACGATATTTTATCGCAATAATTAAACTATTTGTCTACAAAAATAAGAAATATAGGCGATGATATTACGAATGTCAGCATATAAAACAGTCCGTTTTAACTATTTTTAGCACACGTATCAATACCGTTCTGTCACCGTCCCGCTATTCCACCTTATTAATAATATATAAAGATAACACCTCCTACAAAGAAGTGTATTATCCGTTCATACAAAAGGAAGCGGCATTTCAAAACTGCGGTAAGCTAACACAAAACACCTAAGAAGCGAGCTATAGAATAAGAAAAACAGTAAAATAGTTTATTTAAAAATCAAATTAAGATGAAAAAGAAAACAATTTACATGCCACCGTCTACAGAAGTTGTGGACGTGGAAACAGAAGGACACCTGTTAGCTAACACGTGGTCTACCGACAACGGAGCATCATCTGAAGGCTATATCATAAACGGTCTGCCTTCTGAGGAAGACGACCAGTGGGTGCGACCAGACTTTAACAACAGTGAAGAAAGCGAATCGAAAGGCTACAACGTATGGGATTAAGCAAGACGGGAAAGTGGAAAAAAGATTAAAAGAGAACAAGAAAGGAAATAGGATATGAAAAAGTTTACAATGTTTCTGGCAAGCGTCGCCACCGCCTTATTCGGCTTTACGACAACCGCTTCGGCACAGTATGAGACGGAGCAGCAGATTCCTTGGGTTGATCATGCGTCTACCTTGAACGATGCTCTTAATGCCCCGAACGGAATATATCTGTGCTACATGCAGACCGTAAACGGCAATACGACATACAGCTTTGTCACTGCCGGAGGTCGGTTCGGCACACAGGCTGTCACAACAAACCGCGGTATGACCCTGAGACTCACACAATCGGGCGACCAATACCGCTTCCAAACAACCATATACAATCCTAATACAGACAGAACGGAGAACTATTTGGGATGCGATGACAGCAAAAGCTATAATATAAACGCATACATGGACAACAGTGACAATCAGTATTCACGTTGGACATTGAGCCAGAACGGGGATGGATTCAATATAATAAACATAAGGGAAGGTATTATTTTCGATCGTAATTATTATCTCCAACTCAACCAGAACAATTCTCTGTATGTATCTGAAAGCCACCCTTCCAACAACGGCAAATGGCTTCTTATAGACCGGAATGAGTTCAGAGAGGTTATAACAGGTGTGACAGGACAGACCAATATTGAGGTGAGCGGACTGTTCAACAATACCCGTTTCATACGCTACATGGACGGAGCGTACTCCTGGACATGGTATGACATAATCAAAAACCAGCAAGAAAAGTACGAGGACGAGCTGACAAAAAGCGGTCCGAACGGTCTTGGCATATCCAGTCTCGGGGCTTATCGTGGAATGGCACCTAACGTTGAGTACGCAGGAGGGAACGGAGAGGGCTATGCGGAAAGCTACGGTTCGTTCAGCGCAGGAGAGATGCGCGACCCCGTAATCATGCGTCAGCAGTATACAGGACTTAAAGAAGGAACATACATTGTCACAGCTCAGGCATTCGTGTCAAACGATGCCGACGTCACGGCAGCAGCCAATTCGGCAGAGGCGGGAGCATATCTCTTCGCGTCAGGTTCGACAGGCGAGCAGGACGGTGCGCTCATACAGCTCCTCAATGAAGCTGAACAGAACGATTTCACCACAAAATTCTACAATGCCCAGAAGACCTATCTCGGCAACGACGCATACTTCCGCGGCAACGTGGCGGCAGGTGAGTTCCTCGCTACAAACAACCGTACGATAAGCCGCGAGGAAGCTATGTACAATCCGGACATGAGAAACCACATCATCACAATAGCCGTGAGAGTGAATGAAGGAGGACGTCTTGCCATCGGTGTGGCAAAGACCGGAGAGGCAGGACGGGCTTACTTCGACAACATAAGAGTGTGGTACACGGGTAACAACGAGTTCGGCATCGACGCATACAGCACAAACAGTACTGCAATATCAGCCGACAACCTCTACGGAATAGACAATCTGCAATACGGATATCCGCGTGTCTTCAATCTCTCACGTGACTTCGGAATAACCAAAGACAACGCCGCAACATACGAACCGAAGTGGGAAGCCCTCGTATCACCGGTGAACCTGACCTGCACACAAGTATGGAACACATTCGGAGAAGACACCCAGTTGAGCGAGCTTGTGGGTCTTGCGGAAGACGGACATGAGATGCGCTTCAAGACAGTAGACCTGTCAAGGGCTGACGAAACGGCAATCTACGCCGGCAAATGCTACGTTATAAAAGTGCAGAAGGTACCACAGATAGAACGCTTCACGGGCTCCGACCCGACCCAAGCAGTGGAAGGTGAGGACAAACATGAGTTCAGTATATTCAGCACAGATCCTTTCATACAGAGCGACATCACCTACTACGGTCCGGTATACCAGTTCAACGGTGTGACACGCACATCGACGCTGGAAGACCTTATCACCGCAAACAATGCGGGAACATACGAGAACGGCAAAGTGACAAAGATATACCAAAGTCCTGACGGAAGCGGTGACGTGAAGTTCACGGGCTACTTCTACAAGCCGGCATCGGTAAGCAACGCCTACGTTGTGTCAAGAGGGAACATGTATTTCCTCGGTAACCAGAGTTGGAAGAGCCTCACCGGAACAATGTGGACGCTCGAGGAGCTGAATCCGGAGAACAACAACAAACTGACATTCGACTTCGGTGACGGAGAAACGACCGGCATAGAGGACCTCAGTTCCGTTACAGATGACGCTTCGGAAAAAGCCGACGGCGTGTTCAACCTCAACGGACAGAAAGTTGCTGACGGCACTTCCACCGAAGGACTTGCCAAAGGAATATACGTTGTAGGAGGTAAAAAGATTGTCGTGAGATAAGCTTATGATAATACACTCAGGCAGTATGGCATCTCAGGATTAGTGCCGTCTGCAAGCCGGAAAGCCGTCCGCTTTCCGGCTTTTATTATAAAACCGGTTTCTCCAGGCAATGAAAGTGTGAACTCATGTTGCTCTCGCTTGTCCGGTTTTTTATTAAAACAGACCGTTGAATCGCAACCGCCACATTAACGAGAGAGCCTGTCTGATGACGGAAAAAGGCATCGTCACGGGCGTGGAACAGATGGGCGGTGCCTGCATTGACCGATTATCCGCTTGTCCATGCATACGTACCGCCAGGAACGTAAAAGCAATTAAACACATATTAAAGCAGACAACTGTGCTTCCACAACCGTATGCCGGGATTACATTATAAAGCCCGATGAATCACGTAAAATTCAATAAACGACAAAAAAATGTCATGAAAAACACGTCGTTTTCGTATTTATCACGTCTTTATATATAGGAACAGCAACGACATCAACAGTCAGGCTGCACAGCTATACGAACATCCTAAAACGAGAAAAAAATGTTGGGAACACTACGAAAAAGATTATCCGGAGACGCGCTGGAGCTGTTCGTAAGGGAACAGACAGACAATATGTTCAGGTTCGCATTCTTCCGTACAGGCGACAGAAGCACTGCCGAGGACATCGTACAAGATACCCTGATGAGCGTATGCAGACAGGGCAACAGACCGACTGAGCCGGAGAAACTGAAAAGTTATGTATTCAAGGCTCTGTCAAACAGATGCTGTGACGCGGTACGCAAGCACAACATCACAACAGAACCTCTTACCTTCCGCATGGCAGAAACGGTGGAGGACAAAGATGGCAACGAGCGTTCGGCGGTGGAGGAATATACGCGCATCGAAAGAGTTCTTGGCGAAATACCGTACGAACAGGCAGAAACGATACGCATGCACATAATAGACCGGCTGAAATTCACCGAAATTGCGGATATCACCGAAACGCCCGTCACAACGGTGAAATCAAGATTCAAATACGGAATTGAGAATATAAAGAAAAGAATAAACACCCGAAAAAACAATTGATATGGATTGTAACAGTTTTAGAAAAAATGTGTACGACTTCATAGAAGGAAGCACAGACCAGGACCTGACACGTGAGATGGAAAATCACGCAAAGGCTTGTAAAGAATGCGGAGAATTTCTGGAACAGACCGAGAAAACCATAAGCATGATACGTCCTACATGCGACGTGAAGGCGTCGGACGCTCTGAAAGAGAAGCTGAGAATGATAACCGCCGGAGCAATAAAGACCGACAGACAGCGCAGAAAGACAGTGCATGTGTTCAGACGCTACGCTGCCATCGCCGCATCGGTGCTCGTTCTTCTGACAGGAGCAGCGGCAATAGGCGGCATACTGCTTAACAGCAGCACGGCAAACGCTGCGCCCAAAGCCATAACAAGTGCGCAGGCATCCGAATATTTCAGTAAAGCCGTACCACTGAAACAGTCGTCTGTACGCCTGAAACTGAACGTGCGCACCTCTCCTAACGAGAACTTCGCGTACGTGACACCCGTGAGTGGCTTCGTGGAAACGGTACTGACATTTGTCAACAAGGACAACACCATGCTCTGGAGGATAGAGAAACATAACGGACGAGCCATCATCTGCGACGGTAACAGACAGTATATGTGGGGCAAGGGCGGCACAATGGGTTATGAGAGCGGAGCCGACTACGAGGGTTTCGCTGAAGGTCTTCTCACTCTGTTACCGGCAGACATCAACATAATAAAAGGCTTGATGCGTACCTGCAACACCCAAAGCAGATACTCACTCGACACAAGCGACGAGGGAATAATAATAACCGCGACCTCTCCCGCCATAGGAAAAGGGCGCGACGGGAAACCTCTGAACTCAGCGATAGACGAATCCGACAGCAAGACCGAGTACATATTCGACAGCAAGACGAAGATGCTGAAAAGCTACAACGTATGGATGAAGGTGATGGGCGTATATGTGAAGGTGATAGAGAGCACCTCTATAGAATACAACAAAAGCGTGGACGTGGCATCAATGCTGAAACGACCGGACAATATCAGAACATGGATTGACGTGACAGCCGACTATGGCATGTTCGCCGGAAGTACGGCAGAGCAAGCCGTAAAGAAGGTGTTCGAGGCTGTGACAGGAGGAAAGGCACAGAGCGTAAGGAAAGTATTGTTCTGCTACGACATCGGAATGATAGACAGCCTGTACGGTGGAGCCGCCACCGTAACAGTTGGAAAGGCATACAAGGAAGGTACTTACGCTGGAGTGTTCGTACCTGTAGAACTGAAATACAAGGACGGAAAGGTGAAAAAACTTACCGTCGCCGCACGCAACGACAATAAGGGCGGCGCATGGACAATAGACGGAGGACTGTGAGAGACAGCCATGCCGTCAGCGACGCAACAACGCTCTGACAGCGAACCAGAGATGCATCGCCACGGTGGGGAGCGTTCCGTAATGAACGCACATCACACGGAAGCGTTCCTTCAACGAGGCGCGGTGGTTCTCGGTTGTCATGCCTTCGGCAAGATAGTTCACCACAACCATGTTGACATTGCGCAGTGCGAGCCGCTCACGGGCGGCTCTTTTCATTATGCGTATGCACCAGTCTACGTCGGCTGAGAAACGGTATCGCAGGTCGTAAGGCACCGCACGGGCTATGTCCGCACGTGCGTAGAACGCCTGATGACACACGAGCATGCCGTGGCGGAACGACTTCCAGTCGAGCCGCTCTGGCGGTGTCAGCCGCCTGTGCGCCACAAACCGACCCTCCTTATCCACAAGATCGGTGTCGCCATACAGCACGGCGGGCAGTTCCCCGTCAGTCCCCACGCATGCGGCAATATCGCTGAGAGTATGCGGCGAAGGATAAGAGTCGCCCGCATTCATGAACACCACATAGTCGCCGGTGGCTCTTCCCAACGCCTTGTTCATAGCGTCGTAAAGCCCGTTGTCAGGCTCCGACACGATGACAACCTCATGACCGCGGTCCGTGGCGTCAGACTCCGCCTTGTAAGACTCCGCTATCGCCACCGTGCCGTCGGCGGAACCGCCGTCCATTATGATATGCTCCACATTGCGCCACGTCTGTCCCATCACGCTGTCGAGCGTTGTCTTCACCGTCCGCTCAGCATTATACGTACATGTGACGACCGTAAATCTTATGTTCCTACAGTCCATTTCCTCAGATTATATATTTCTTCATGGCAGCCGTCTCGTTGTAAACCTCAATATATCTCATTGCCACACTCTGCTGCGAATAGTGTGTATGGACCTTCGACACAGCCGCTCTGCTCATAGCCTCATAGTCGTCACCACACAACAGCCGGTGCATACCTGCGGCAAGGTCGTCCGCCTTTCTGAAGTCAGCCACATAGCCGTTCTTCCCGTGATCTATCATTTCAGGTATGCCACCCGTGCGGAATCCCACACACGGCACGCCGCATGCCATCGCCTCCATGATGGTGTTGGGCAGATTGTCCTCAACCGACGGCAGCACATATATGTCGGCGGCGTTGTATATCACGGCTATCCGCTTATCGTCGCTTACATATCCCAAGGCGCACGTTTTGAGCGCGAGGCGTCCCGCCATATACTCCGACTCGCCGCCGAGCACAGCCACCACCGTACTCTCCTTCATCTCCGGATGGTCTGCCACGAGCCTGTCCACAGCCTCGATGAAATACTCCATACCCTTGCGGCGGTCGGTCACGCGGTGCGACACGAAGAGAATCACCTTCTTGTCCTCCGGCAATCCCGTCTCCCTACGGCATCCCGCCTTGTCGCTCCGGCGGAAGAACACACGTCCGTCGATGGCGTTCGGGATGCTCACTATGCGTTGTCCCTTGAGCAGCGCACTCTGCCGCGCCTGACTCTCGAGCCATCGGCTGGAAGCCACAAAGCATATGTTTCCTGCTGCATAAAGAGCTTTTTTCCTGCGCCATATCTTGTTTGAGAGGTCATACTGCGACCCGCCGTCAGGCAGAAGCGGACATCCGGCGCATCCGGTCTTGTAAGACATGCATCCGCCCGAGTAATGGCAGATGCCCGTGGCTTGCCACATGTCGTGCATGGTCCACACCACCGGCTTGCCGCTCTTCACTATCTTTCTGATGTTTCTCAACGACAGCATGCCCTGGTTTATCCAGTTGAGATGCACCACGTCAGCCCACTTGAACTCCGGCAGCGACGTTATGTCCGTTCCGCAATTTGCGATGTCTATCTCGAAAAGATGATTTTTCGAGAACCGCAGATGATTGTATATGCACCATCTTTCCCACAGAAAGTTCCAGCGGGCGCGCATCCTGCCGGGCACCTCCGCCACGGTGATG
>ULSM01049703.1_pt1 | contig 19070 bp, 11 predicted proteins | sample 1956381 | NCBI WGS metagenome assembly ULSM01 (sample SAMEA4835710, study PRJEB28245) | human gut metagenome | biome: gut microbiome; material: fecal sample | place: Denmark | collected 2008 | reverse complement strand
AAGCCGTTCCTCGTTCTTGCCGACAGGCTGGCACGCAGCGGCATAGCCTCGCTGAGATATGACGACCGGGGCACAGGCAAATCCACTGGCGACGCCGCCGGAGCGACAACCATCGACTTCATGAAAGACGCGGCTGCCGCGACAGAAATGCTGCGCGGCATGGACGTGAGGTTCTCCCGAATAGGCGTGGCAGGTCACAGCGAAGGCGCGCTCATAGCCTTCATGCTGGCTGCCGACGGCAAGGCAGACTTCATCGTGAGCATGGCTGGACCGGGCGTAAGGGGCGACACGATAATAGCCGGACAGAACAACGACGCGCTCATGCGCATGGGCAGACCTGCCAATGTGTCTGCCGCAGACGTAAGGATACAGGCTGGGAGGAGCGGAAACGCATGGCTGGAGTTCTTCACAGGCTACGACCCGGCTGACGTGATAGCCTCGACCACATGCCCGGCGATGGTTATCAACGGGACGAAGGACACGCAGGTGAGACCGCGCCTCAACCTTGACAGAATAAGGAACCTGCTTCCCCACAACAGGAAAAACATGATAAGGGAATATGACGGACTCAACCACCTCTTCCAGCACTGCACCACGGGATATGCCGACGAGTACGGAGCGATAGAGGAGACAATGTCTGAAGAGGTGATGAAAGACATTGCCGGATGGATAAACTCGCTAAACGAGTGACGCGGGAACGGGCGTGTCAGTATGCCTCGCGGTATTTGTTTCCGTCCTTGTCCTCCAGCATCGACAGATAACTCTGATAACGGCTGGCAGCGATGTAGTGGTCTTCAACTGCTTTCAGCACGGCGCATCCGGGCTCATGTGTGTGGGTGCAGTTGCTGAAGCGGCAGTCCTTGGAGAAGCGGAATATCTCCTTGAAGTAACTTGTGAGCTCTTCCGGCTCCATGTCGAACGTTCCGAAGCCTTTTATTCCCGGCGTATCTATGATGTATCCTCCTCCGGGCAGAGGCAGCATCTCGCTGAAGGTGGTGGTGTGCATGCCTGTATTGTGGGCGTCGCTTATCTCCGCCGTGCGCAGATTGACACCGGGCAGCAGTCTGTTTATCATCGTCGACTTGCCCACTCCGCTATGTCCGCTGAGCAGGGTGATGCGGTCGCGCAGCATCTCCATGAGCTCATCCATGCCCTCACCGGTCTCCGCCGACACGGCGACACACTTGTATCCCACTGTCTCATAAAGGTCGGTCATCATCCGCTGATAACGCATGAGACTGTCGTCGAGCAGGTCTGTCTTGTTGAACACGAGCACCACGGGCACACTGTAGGCTTCGGCGGTGGCAAGGAAACGGTCAATGAACGTCGTGCTTGTCTGCGGACGCTCCACCGTAACGACGAGAAACGCCTGGTCTACGTTGGCTGCGATGATGTGACTCTGCTTGCTCAGGTTCTGCGATTTGCGTATGATGTAGTTCTTGCGGTCGCCTATGGCTGTGATGAATGCCGTGTTCTGGCTGTTGAGCTCTATCTCCACATGGTCGCCCACAGCCACAGGATTGGTGCTGCGGATGCCTTTCAGACGGAAGTTTCCCTTTATCTTGCACTCCACAACGCTGCCTTCGACGGTCTTCACCGTATACCAACTGCCGGTATTCTTTATCACTAAGCCCTGCATCTTGATGGGAATAAGAATAAAAAAGGCAAGAATGAAAACAGACTTATCACCTCCCGCGCCATGGCGGCAGCCTTGTGCTCCGGTGTCTGTACGACAGGAGAAGGCGGCGTCTGTGTTCTTTCTTGCCTGCCGTTTTTATACTGTCATTATCTCTTTAGTCTTTTCGTCAAGCAGATCATCAATCTTTTTGATGTACTTGTCGTGTATCTTCTGAAGCTCCAACTCGGCGTCCTTCTCGTTGTCTTCGGACAGTCCGTCCTTGATGGCTTTCTTCAGTTTCTCCTTTGTCTCGGCACGGGCATTGCGCACCTCCACCTTTGTCTTCTCGCCTATCTTGTTACACTGCTTCACAAGCTCGCGTCTGCGCTCCTCTGTAGGCTGCGGGATGGCGAGGCGTATTATCTCTCCGTTGTTCTCAGGAGTGATGCCCACATCGCTGTCCATGATGGCTTTCTCTATGTCGCGTATAGCCTTCTTGTCCCATGGACGTATGGCTATGGTGCGTGCGTCGGGCACCGACACGTTGGCAACCTGATTCAATGGAACCATCGAACCGTAGGAATTAACCCTCACACCGTCGAGTATGGCAACATTGGCACGGCCTGCACGTACACGCGAAAGCTGTTCGTCCAGATACATAGCAGCCATTTCCATGCGCTCGCCGGCAGCATTTAATGTCTCTTTTACGTCAATCATATTTTCTTATATCGTTTGTTTATTTGGTCCAGCTGTAGTCTTGTAAATGTCGCCCGCCATGAGGGCAAGGCGTATTCATGGCACAGTGATGCCTGCGAAAATCAGCTCCGGCGGTACAATCCGTCCGCCTTGTGCGGTAGATACAGGCGTTTTTTATTGATGCAAATATAGATATTAGTTTTTAAACATCCAAATTATTGTATTCGGAATTTACGCTGTCGGGCATCATATGCTTCGTTTCGCTGTCCTCACCCGCCGCAAACGGTATGGTCAGCATCCCGTCACGGCAGGCACAGGCATACGTCACGGTGACACCTTGCATTCACCATCATAAGGCTGTATGCCGCATTTGAGAGCGATAAGAAAGACATGTCGCACCATTATTTGATAATTTTAGTATTATAGGAAGAACAAACCATAAAATCGGAAGGATACATTGTGCGATTTCATATATTTTCAACCTTAATCTATAAATAATGTAAAAAGATTATGACATCTTTCTTCTAAATTCGTATCTTCGCACAACCAATACTTTTTTACTTTGACTTTTTTCGTGTGACATAATCTTTTGTGGATGCAAAAGAACGGTTCCACGCATTATGCAACCGAATTAATAAACTAAAAACTGGATGATGGACAAAAGACTGAAATGGGGCATGATAGCCGTTATTGCCTGCGCGCTGGTCGCGTGGGGAGTGTATTCCCAGATGCCTAAGACTAACTCCGAGCTTGCAAAAGCCGACAAGATAATGCAAGGCAGCAAGGGGAAAAACAAGGAGCTGAACGTGAACGGGACAATCATAAGAACCGGTCCGCTTACCGACGAGTTCACTGTCACAGGAACGCTTATACCTGACGAGAACGTCGACCTGTCTTTTGAGACTTCCGGACAGGTGGTGAGCATAATGTTCAAAGAGGGCGTACACGTGAAGAAAGGACAGCTTCTCGCCAAGGTGAACGACAAGAAACTGCAGGCTGAACTGAAAAGACTGGTGTCGCAACTCAAGCTGGCAAAGGACCGCGTGTACAGGCAGCGCACACTGCTCCAGCACGACGCGGTGAGCCAGGAAGCCTATGAGCAGGTGAACACCGAGCTTGCCACACTGCAGGCTGACATCGACATAGTGAAGGCACAGATAGAACTGACTGAGCTGAGGGCACCGTTCGACGGAATAATCGGACTAAGGCAGATAAGCGTGGGAGCATATGCCACACCGCAGACCGTTGTAAGCAAACTGACAAGAATAGTTCCGCTGAAACTGGAGTTCGCCGTTCCTGAACGCTATGCAAGAGACATCAAGCCCGGAACAAGGCTTCAGTTCACCATCGACGGAGTGCTCAACTCATTCCCGGCTAAAGTGTATGCGAAGGAGTCGGCTATCGACATGAACACCCATACACTCACCGTGCGCGCCCTTTATGCCAACCCCGACGGCAGACTTACGCCAGGACGGTATGCCAGCATCAACCTGAAGAAACAGGAGATAAAGGACGCAATAGCCATTCCTTCGGAGGCTGTCGTGCCGGAAATGGGAAAAGACAAGGTGTTCCTTTACAAATCGGGAAAGGCGCAGCCTGTAGAAATAAAGGTGGGACTGAGAACAGAAGACAAGGTGCAGGTTATCAAAGGACTTAACGTGGGCGACACTCTGATAACGTCAGGAACACTGCAGCTGCGCACCGACCTGCCGGTGAAGCTCGACAAGGTTGATTAACGCACTTAAAAAGCACGAACGATGAACATCTCTGAAGTAAGCATACGCAGACCGGTTCTTGCGACTGTGATGACCGTGATAATCCTGCTTTTCGGCATAATAGGCTATGCCTACCTTGGCGTAAGGGAATATCCTTCGGTGGACAACCCCATCATCTCGGTGAGCTGCTCGTACGCGGGAGCCAACGCCGATGTGATTGAGAACCAGATAACAGAACCGCTTGAGCAGAACATAAACGGCATTCCGGGCATCCGCTCGCTGACAAGTACAAGCGAACAGGGACGAAGCAGGATAACAGTAGAATTCGAACTGTCGGTCGACCTTGAGACTGCGGCGAACGACGTACGCGACAAAGTGTCGCGCGCACAGCGTTATCTGCCGCGCGACTGTGACCCTCCGACAGTGTCAAAAGCCGACGCCGACGCCTCACCGATACTCATGGTGGCTCTGCAAAGCGAGAAAAGACCGCTGCTGGAGCTTAGCGAAATAGCCGACCTCACGGTGAAAGAGCAGCTGCAGACAATACCCGACGTGAGCAGCGTGAGCATATGGGGTGAGAAGAAATACTCCATGCGGCTTTGGCTCGACCCCATCAAGATGGCGGGATATGGCATCACGCCGATGGACGTGAAGAACGCTGTGGACAACGAGAACGTGGAACTGCCGTCGGGAAGCATCGAGGGCAACACCATAGAACTGAACATCCGGACAATGGGTCTGATGAATACCGCCAAGATGTTTGACGACCTTATCGTCAAAAGCGACGGCAACAGGATAATCCGTTTCAGCGATATCGGACGCGCGGAGCTCGGTGCCGCCGACATCAAAAGCTACATGAAGATGAACGGTGTGCCCATGGTCGGCGTGGTGGTTGTGCCACAGCCCGGCGCGAACCACATTGACATAGCCGACGCAGTGTACAAACGGATGGAGCAGATGAAGAAAGACCTGCCAGAAGATGTGAAGTACAGCTACGGCTTCGACAACACTAAGTTCATCCGCGCATCCATAGATGAGGTGAAGCATACGGTGTATGAGGCGTTCGTTCTCGTGATAATAATCATCTTCCTCTTCCTTCGCGACTGGCGGGTGACACTCGTTCCCTGCATCGTAATACCCGTTTCGCTTATCGGAGCGTTCTTTATAATGTATCTCTTCGGCTTTTCCATCAACGTGCTCACAATGCTTGCGGTGGTACTTGCCGTGGGACTGGTGGTCGACGACGCCATTGTCATGACCGAGAACATATATATACGCATCGAAAGAGGTATGCCGCCGATGCAGGCAGGCATCGAAGGTTCGAAGGAAATATTCTTTGCCGTCATCTCCACAACCATCACTCTGGTGGCTGTCTTCTTCCCCATCGTATTCATGGAGGGCACCACCGGCCGTCTGTTCCGCGAGTTCAGCATGGTCATCTCCGGCTCAGTGCTCATATCGGCATTCGCCGCCCTCACGTTCACTCCGATGCTTGCTACCAAGATGCTGAAGCAACGTGAGAGGAAAAACGCATTCTATCGTGCCACTGAACCGTTCTTCGACGGCATGAACAGGCTCTATGACAAATCGCTGGCATACGTCCTGCGTCACCGCATATGGGTGATTCCGGTAATGGTACTGATGATTGTGCTCGCCATATTCCTATGGGGAAAGATTCCGTCGGAGATGGCTCCGCTCGAAGACCGTTCGATGATTACAATCAACACACGCGGTGCCGAGGGCGTGACATACGAATACATAAGGGATTATACAGAAGACATCAACCTTGTGGTAGACTCCATAATACCTGACGCGGAAGCCGTGACGGCACGTGTATCGAGCGGTAGCGGAAACATACAGGTGACTCTTAAGGACATGGCAGACCGCGATTACAGCCAGATGGACATTGCCGAAAAGCTGTCGGCAGCCGTACAGAAAAAGACCAAGGCGCGCTCTTTCGTGCAGCAGCAGTCATCGTTCGGAGGGCGTCGTTCGCGCATGCCAATACAGTATGTACTGCAAGCCACCAACCTCGAAAAGCTCGAGAAAGTGCTTCCCAAGTTCATGGAGAAGGTATACGAGAATCCGGTGTTCCAGATGGCGGACGTCGACCTGAAGTTCAGCAAGCCCGAAGCGCGCATACACATCAACCGCGACAAGGCGAACGTAATGGGCGTAAGCACACGCGACCTGTCCGAGACTCTGCAATACGGACTGAGCGGCCAGCGCATGGGATACTTCTACATGAACGGCAAACAGTACGAGATACTCGGTGAGATAAACCGCCAGCAACGCAACAAACCAGCCGATCTGCGCTCCATATATCTGCGCAGCAACGACGGCAAGATGATACAGATGGACAACCTCATAGAGCTTGAGAACACCATCGCTCCGCCCAAGCTGTACAGATACAACCGCTTTGTCTCAGCCACGGTGTCGGCAGGTCTGGCAGAAGGAAAGACCATCGGAGAAGGTCTAGACGAGATGGACAAGATAGCAAAGGAGGTGCTCGACGACACATTCCGCACCACACTGGCAGGCGACTCGAAGGATTTCCGCGAGAGCTCGTCAAGCCTTATGTTCGCGTTCATACTTGCCCTGGTACTCATCTATCTCATTCTGGCGGCACAGTTCGAGAGTTTCAAGGATCCGTTCATCATAATGCTCACCGTTCCTCTTGCCATAACAGGCGCGCTGATATTCATGTTCTTCGGTGACATAACCATGAACGTGTTCAGTCAGATAGGCATTATCATGCTCATAGGTCTTGTCGCCAAGAACGGAATACTTATCGTAGAGTTTGCCAACCAGAAGCAGCAGGAAGGACAGGACAAGCTCACCGCCGTGCGTGAAGCCTCGAAGCTGCGCCTTCGCCCTATTCTCATGACGAGCGCGGCAACCGTCCTCGGACTCATCCCTCTGGCTTTCGCGTCGGGTGAAGGATGCAACCAGCGTATCGCGATGGGTGTTGCAGTTGTGGGCGGAATGCTTGTCTCCACTGTCCTGACAATGTACATCGTGCCTTCTGTCTACAGTTTCATTTCAACAAACAGAATTAAAAAGCTAACAAATGGTAAATAAAATCATCACCGGAACAGTGTTCATGCTGTGTGTCTGCGCGGCAGCCGCACAGCCGGAACCGGAATATCATGATGTCGGAGTGACCACACTGCAGGACTGTCTTGCCAAGGGTCTTGAGAACAACTTCTCCATCCGCATGGTGAAAAACCGTCAGGAGGTGAGCTCTAACAACGCCACAGCCGCCAACGCGGGACTGCTCCCAGAGGTAAACCTCACCGCCTCGTACGGCGGAAACTATCATACCACAAGCACGACGGCAAGAGAGTCGGGCGTCACTACGAAAGAAAGCAACGCCTACGACGGCACTCTTGACGCCGGAATAGAGCTTAACTGGACTATATTCGACGGTTTCAACGTGTGGACAAACTACAAACAGTTGCAGATGATGAAGGAACAGGGCGAGTTGCAGACACGCATTGCCGTTGAAGACTACGTGGCGTCACTCGCCGCCGAGTACTATAACTTCATACAGCAGAGCATACGTCTGAAGAACTTCCACAACGCAATGAAGCTCTCGCGGGAACGTCTGCGCATCGTGGAAGTGAACTACCACGTAGGCAGTTTCTCACAACTGGAATACCTTCAGGCAAAAGTGGACTTCAACGCCGACAGCACCCAGTACATGAAACAGCGCGAGGCACTCACCACATCGAGGATAAAGCTGAACGAGATGCTGGGCAACGAGGACGTCACCGCACTACTCGGCATACGCGACACCACCATCGACGTGAATCCCGGTCTGCGTTACGACGAGCTGTGGGAGGCGACCCTGTCCGCCAACTCATCGCTTCTGCTGGCAGACAAGAACACGGATATAGTCAGGGCAGACTACAAGAAGATAATGTCTCGCGACTATCCTTACGTGCGGCTGAACCTCGGCTACGGATACACCATGAACCGTTACGAGCTCTCTTCCACGCGAAAGCGCGACAACTGGGGGCTGAACGCGGGAATAACCGTGGGATTCAAGCTCTTCGACGGCAAGCGGAAGATGCAGAAAAAGAACGCCGAACTCGACATCAGATACTCGGAACTGGAACGCGACAATCTGCGGCTGACACTCAAATCGGAGCTGAACAACTTCTGGCAGGCATACAAGAACAACTGGGAGATACTGCAGAAGGAGAGACAGAACCTCGTCGCCGCCGAGACAAACTACTATTTCGCCAACCTCAAATATCTCGAGCACAGCATATCAGGATTTGAGATGCGCGAGGCGCAACAGAGTCTGCTCGACGCACGCGAACGCATTCTCGTAGCCGAATACGACACAAAGATATGCGAGATATCGCTTCTCCAGCTCAGCGGAAAGGTGCTCGGCTATCTGAGCGGAGAGACATATCACACAGCAACAGAACAACAATAAACAAATGAAAAAGCCATGAACATAAAGAAACTTTTCCTCTTCGCATCTCTCATAATCGCATGCACGGCGTGCCCGGCACAGTCGAAGAAGTCGGTGTCAATACTCGGAGACTCATACAGCACGTTCCAGGGCTACCTTCAGCCTGACACAAACTACGTGTGGTACAACGCGGGAAAGCACGACAACACCGACGTCACGGCAGTGCAGCAGACGTGGTGGCACAGGCTGATAAGCAGCAGAGGACTGCGCCTGTGTGTGAACAACTCGTTCTCAGGAGCCACGATATGCAACACCGGATACAACAAGGATGACTACAGCGACCGCTCCTTCTGCACACGTCTGTGGAATCTCGGCTCTCCGGACATCATCTTCATCTTCGGCGGAACAAACGACAGCTGGGCATCGTCACCCATAGGCGAATACAAATACAGCGGATGGACGAAGGACGACCTCTACTCTTTCCGTCCGGCAATGGCATACATGCTCGACAACACAATAGCCCGCTATCCCAACACCGAGATATATGTCATCATAAACGACGGACTGTCTGAAGACATCACCGAGTCGAGCCGCGCCATATGCGAGCACTATAAGGTGAGATACGTGATGCTGGAAAACATAGACAAAATGAACGGACACCCTTCCGTGAAAGGCATGGAGCAGATAGCGGAACAGGTTGGAAAGATAATCCCAAACCGATAATCAGAACGCTGATTATACGTTTAATGTTTGTTGTCAGCTCTTCATTCTTCCTACACACTGCCGCCGTCATCTTGCATTCAGCTTTTTCCCGATGTAGCCCGCTACATCTTCGATAAATCCGAATACAATCCGGCTGACAGCAGCACGAAATAAGAATGGAAGTCTGGTGACCGGTTCGGGATAATGAAAAAATAAAAAACGGAATACGGAAAAGACAAGCTGAACGCGCTGACCGCCTCAGGCTTCAGGACCGGAAAGAGTCTCTGACAGCAGAAAAGGCAGTCAGCGCGTTTCGACTGTATAATGTTCAGTGCGGTTATTCTATCACTCCGCACCAGCCGCCGTTGCGTTCCAGTTTCAGAGTGAGCACCGCAGACTTGTCCACCTGACGCTCTCCCTTCACATAGTCGAATGCCTGACGTCCGGCGTTCACACCGTCAGCGAAGAATGTGAGCCTGCGGCTTCCGCCGTCACCGAGGAACCCGAGCGGCACCTCAAGCGTCCTTGCGTCGCCCGCGCCCATCGCTCCTATGAACCAGCGGCTGCCTTTCCTGCGCGCCACAACGACATACTCGCCCGCCTTGGCGTCGACGACACGTGTCTCGTCCCACGTCACCGGCACCGAGCTTATGAACCTTGTGCACTCCTCTTCGGCGTAATATCTCGTCGGACTGTCCGACAACATCTGTATGCCACTCTCAAAAACGACGTACATAGCCATCTGACACGCACGTGTACCCATACCCATCGGGTTGGGGTCGGTGCAGCGGTTGTGCTCCGGCTGAGCCGAGTTCATCGAGCCGGGCGTGAAGTCCATAGCCCCGACAGCGTTGCGTATGAACGGCAGCCATATGGTGTTCTCAGGACGGCAGCCCTCGTTCTGCTCCATTCCGCGCACTCCCTCGTACGACAGGAGGTTAGGATATCTGCGCTCCAGTCCGGCAGGCTTGAACGAACCGTGGAAGTCAACCACCATATTATATTTGGCAGCCTCCTTTATCACTCTCTCATAGAAGTTCACCATCCACTGGTCGCTACGGTCCATGAAGTCTATCTTCACGCCCGGTATACCCCACTCGGCATAACGCTTGAAGAGGTCCATGTTGTTCTCTACAGTGAGCCACGGCAGCCACAGAATGAGTCCCACGTTGCGGCTCTTGCCGTAAGCCACGAGTTCGGGGATGTCGATGGCGTCGATGGAATTGAACGGGTCGCGCGTCGTGCGTGCCCATCCCTCGTCAAGGATGATGTACGGTATGCCGAACTTGGAGGCGAAGTCGATGTAATACTTGTACGTGTCGTTGTTGATGCCAGCCTTGAAATCCACGCCCCAAATCATCTTATGGTTCCACCAGTCCCAGCTCACCTGACCCGGCTTTATCCAGCTGCAGTCCTTCAGCTCGCACGGAGAGGACAGCACGTAGGTCATCTCGTTGGCAAGGATGTCCCTGTCCTGTCTGGAGATGACGAAGTAACGCCACGGGAACGAACGCCTGCCCTGCGTGCGGGCGATATAGTCAGCCTCCTTCAGAATCTTCTGGCTGCGGTCTCCGTCCTCACCGAACTCAAGCGGAACCTTCGGGAACACCGCGCTCATACCGTTCTCGCCCGTGCCCTTGAGGAACATGCACGGATAGTCTCTGAGGTCAGCCTCGGAGATGAGAATCTTATAGTTCTTGTCCGTACTCACAAGCACGGGGAAGTATATCATCTTGTCCGACGGCTTGAAGTCGCGTGTCTTCAGATGGCTGTAAGGACTTTCATAAGAAGTCTTGAAGCCGTCAGTGAACGACACATGCGCCGTATAGTCGCCCGGGAAACCTATCTTGAACGTCTCGCCCGTCACGTCTGCCGTTCCCTTTACGTCTGTCACGAAGCGGTATGCCACTCCGTTGTCGAAAGCCCTGAACTCCACCGCATAATTGCCCGACATGCTCAGAGTCATTGCGTTGTAATGGTTTTTCACCATGGCGTTCTTTATCGGCACCTCACGCTTCAGGTTTTCGTTCACCGAAGCGCGTCTCACTTTCTTCAGCTTAGGCTTCACGCCCATCTGCCTGCCGCCCATGTTCATCGCCATCTCGCAGTCTGTGAGCACCGTGTTTCCGTCGATGCTTACCGTGTAGGTCATTCTGTCGCCCAGCGCGACGCTCACCTTCACAGTGCCGTCGGGCGATTTCAGTGTCAGGTCGTCTGCCGCTCTCACGCCCGTAACGAACAGTGCCGCCGCAAACAAAAGGATTGTTTTCTTCATGATTGTAAAAGTTTTTATTTATTATATGGTATTAACTTCCATTTGAAAATTGCAGAACCTGTCATAAAAAAACGGAGGGGCGGGAAGCGATACGTCTTCCCTACCCCTCCGATATTGTTTTCTATACCTTATATCACTTTTTTTTCTTGCTCTTTGCCAGCTCTTTAGAGAAAGAGTAAGGAGCGTCGCTGTCTGCCGTACCACGCGCCTTGTTTGGTGTGGAACCCATCGTGTAGACAATGCTTCCGCCCTTGAGCAGGTCTTCATGTGTCAGATAGTTCTTGCCGTAACCCATGCCATTGAGCTTCATCGCCTGTATGTAGCGGTTGTCGGCACTGTTGTCCTCGGCTGTGATTGTCATGGTCTTGCCGTTCTCCAGATGGAGGGTCACCTTGTCGAAGTACGGAGTTCCGAGCACATACTCGTTGGAACCCGGACATACGGGATAGAATCCCATTGCGGAGAACACATACCATGCTGAGGTCTGACCGTTGTCCTCGTCACCGCAGTAGCCGTCGGGGTTGGCGTTATAAAGCTTGTCCATCACCTCGCGTATCCAGTACTGGGTCTTCCAAGGCTCACCCGAATAGCCGTAGAGATATATCATGTGCTGTATGGGCTGGTTGCCGTGGGCATAGTTGCCCATGTTCATTATCTGCATCTCGCGTATCTCGTGGATGACGCCTCCGTAGTAGCTGTCGTCGAACAATGGCGGAACGTTGAACACTGAGTCGAGCATGGCGTTGAACGTAGCCTTGCCTCCCATCAGGTCGATGAGTCCCTGCGGGTCGTGGAACACCGACCACGTGTAGTGCCATGAGTTGCCCTCGGTGAAGGCGTCGCCCCACTTCAGCGGGCTGAACGGTGTCTGGAACTTGCCGTCTTTGTTGCGTCCGCGCATGAGGTTTGTCTCCTTGTCGAACACGTTCTTGTAGTTGAAGGCGTGGTTGAGGAACGGTTTCAGTTCCTTGTCAGACTTGCCCAGAGCCTTACCGAACTTGTATATGCACCAGTCGTCGTAGGCATATTCTAGCGTGCGGGCAACGTTCTCGTTTATCTTCACGTCGTAAGGCACATAGCCAAGCTTGTTGTAGTATTCGAAGCCGAGACGTCCTGTGGACGACACCCGCGGGTGAACGGCGTTGGCACCGTGCTTCACAGCCTCCCACATAGTCTCTGCGTCGAAGCCGCGCAGTCCCTTCAGATAGGCGTCGGCAACCACGGAAGCCGAGTTGTTGCCCACCATACAGCCTCTGTGACCGGGGCTTGACCATTCGGGAAGGAATCCGCTCTCCTTATATACATTGACAAAACCTGCCTGCATCTTCTCGTTCACAGAAGGATAGACAAGGTTGAGCAGCGGGAAGAGACAGCGGAATGTGTCCCAGAAACCCGTTCCGGTGTAGAGATAACCGGGCAGCACCTTGCCGTTGTGCGGACTGTAGTGTATGGGCTGACCGTTGGCGTCCATCTCGTAGAAGCTGTGGGGGAACAGCGCCGAACGGTAGAGGCAAGAGTAGAAAGTACGCAGATGGTCCACGTTGTCGTCCTCCACCTCGATGCGTCCAAGCACCTCGTTCCAGCGGTCGCGTCCCTGCTGCTTCACGCGGTCGAAGTTGCCGTCGCCCAGCTCCTTGAGGTTGAGCAGAGCCTGCTCGGGGCTGATGAACGACGAGGCTACCTGCACGTTGACCTGCTCGCCGCGCTTTGTCTTGAAGCCGACGATGGCACCCGAGTGGTTGCTCTCAGACTTCAGAAGCGACGCGTCCACCTTTCCGTCAGCCACGGCAGCCTTGTATGTGAACGGCTTGTCGAACTTCAGGACGAAGTAGTTCTTGAAGTTCTCGGGCACACCGCCGCTGTTGCGTGTGGTGTAACCGACAATCATGTTCTGCTCCGGGATAATCTCGGCATATGAGCCCCTGTCGAACGCGTCGACAACGATGTACGACTTGTCGCTCTCGGGGAACGTGAAGCGCATGGCTACGGCACGGTCTGTGGGAGCCATCTCGGCAACCACGTCGTGGTCGGCGAGATAAACGCGGTAGTAGTAAGGCTTCGCTATCTCAGCCTTATGAGAGAACCAAGATGCGCGTTTGTCCTGGTCGAACTCGGGAGCACCCGTAACCGGCATCACCGAGAACTGTCCAAAGTCGTTTATCCACGGGCTGGGCTGGTGGGTCTGCTTGAATCCCCGTATCTTGTCATGGGTGTAAACGTATGCCCATCCGTCACCCATCTTGCCGGTCTGAGGCATCCAGAAGTTCATGCCCCACGGCATGGCGATAGCCGGATAGGTGTTTCCGGTGGACAGTTCGAATTTGGACAGTGTTCCCACGAGCGGGCTGACGTAGTCTACCGGCTCGGCAGTGTTGGCTGCACCGACACTCATTGATGCCAGCGCAAACAAAGCGGTGAATAAGCGTTTTAATCTCATATTGTAATTATAATTATTGAATTTTCGGGTTATTACGGCTTAAGCGCGTAAGCTGTCTGCGCTCTTTCCACAGCCAGAGGCAGCCACAGGCTTCGCAAGAATATGCCATCGCACGTTGATGGCTGAATGTCACACAATACATTCATGCCACAAAGATAATATAAATCGGGCTTACTGCAAAATAAAAAATCCATTTAATTTGACGCTTCCTCACACATACTTGCCTGTAACGCATATTTTTATGCTTAGCGGCATGTATACCAACGATGTTCCGTTATCATCCAGCCTCAACTCCGCGAGAACGCCGCGCAGACGTCGGAACAGTTTTCCGGTCGGAAATACGCGGATTTTCAGAGTTTCACGCAACTGTCTGACGTTCAAAGACATATATCATTTCATGAGCAAAAGCGTGATTTCCTGTCACGCGGAAGAGGCTTTCCGGGCATGCCGAACGGGCTTTCCTGTAGCACGGAAGAGCATGTTTGGGGATATGGAAGAGCCGTTATGAGGATGCGGGGAGGCATGTTCCGCCATGATGAAAAAGACATTCGGGGGACAGAAGAGCCTTTTTCGCACGACGAAAGGCGATGAGATGCCGCACAAAAGTATATAAACACGATTATCACACATAAATATCCGTCCCTCCGTTTTATATTTCACGATTTTCAGCTGTAAAATTTTTTTACTGCCGGAAAGCTGAAAACAGAAGGCTGGCAAATCAAAGTAATTCCGCAGGAAAGCCTGAGTAATTCCACAAGCAAGCCTAAGTAGAGACGCAAGATTTTGCGTCTCCCGTCCAGCCCATAGCTATACACGCATGCAATGGTTTGCAGCCAACAAGTGCATCCCTCGCTTGTGAGACGCAAAATTTTGCGTCTCTACTTTAATTAAAAGCGCATGTCATACATGATTCAATCCTCATATCCTCAATGGCGGCAGCCAAGTAGAGACGCAAAATCTTGCGTCTCACAAGCAACCCATAGCAATACATGCCTGCAATAATTTGCCGCCAATAAATGCATTCCTTGCTTGTGAGACGCAAAATTTTGCGTCTCTACTTTAATTAAAAGCGCATGTCATACATGATTCAATCCTCATATCCTCAATGGCGGCAGCCCAGTAGAGACGCAAAATTTTGCGTCTCTACTTTAATTAAAAGCGAATGTCATCCATGATACATTCCTCATATCCTCAATGGCGACAGCCAAGTAGAGACGCAAAATCTTGCGTCTCACAAGCAAAACATAGCTATACACGCATGCAATGGTATGCAGTCAACAAGTGCATTCCTTGCTCGGGAGACGCAAGATTTTGCGTCTCTACTGGGGAGGATTGCGCATCAAACCTGCATATTATTGCTGTTGCACATTGCGGATGTCTGCTCGGGAGACGCAAAATTTTGCGTCTCTACCGGTTCATGCCGTCACGACGGAAACGTGGTATTGGCATCACATCCTGACGCTGAGCGTATGTGTGCCCGCGCCATATTCCTTTGCCGCAGTGTCACCGGGGAGCGTCACCGACGCCGTGGCTCCCTCCGGGATGGTGAATGTCCATTTCCACATGTCGCCGTCATACCTCCATGAACTCTTTATCAGTCCCGCAGCCGAACGGTATTCGGCGTTGAGGTGACCCAAACGGCGGTCAGGCACTGGGCGCATTATGATGTGGCGGAAGCCCGGACGGGCAGGGTCGGCAGCTATGCCGGCAGCCGTTTCCCACAGCCATTCGCACACACAGCCGTAGGCGTAATGATTGAACGAGTTCATGCCCTGCGGTCCCATGCCGGAGTCTTTCATATAACTGTTCCAGCGTTCCCATATGGTTGTGGCACCGTTATCCACGGAATAGAGCCACGACGGGTTCTTGCGCTGGAGGAGAAGCTCGTATGCCATGTCTGCCATACCGTTCTCCGTGAGTGTCGACATAAGTATGGACGTGCCCAAGAATCCTGTCTGGAGGCAGTTGCCATGCTCCTTGAAGTTACGGCGCAGACGCTCTATCATGCGTTTCTTTGCCGCTCCCTCCACGATATTGTTTTTCAGGGCGAACAGCGCGGGTGTCTGCATGGTGTTGAGTATTTCGGTCTTGAACTCACCGTCGGCAGTAAGGAACTGCGATCGGATGTACTCTCGCGCCTCGCCAGCCATCGACACATAGCGTGAGGCATCGCGTCCGGTAGCCCTTGCCATGTCACTCATCATGTCGGCGTCCATCAGCCAATAGCATGCGCTCAGGTAGTTCCAGTATGCCACTGCTTCCGGTTTGAGACCGTCAGGACCGTATATCTTCCCGCTGCAACTCTCCAAAGGCTCATAGCTGAGCCAATCTGCGTACTGATAGTTTCCGTTCTCTCCTTTAAGCGTATTGAAGTCATACTTCGCCTCCGCGATATGGTTGACATAGCGTTCCATGGACTCCCACGAATCGTCCACCACCTTTCTGTCGCCGAACTGTTTCCATACCACCCATGGCACAATGACTCCGGCGTCTGCCCAACCGAGACGGTTCATGTCCACATCTTCGGTCGCTCCGTACTGCGCAAAAGGCGCGACGCTGGGATATCCGCCCTTTGGCGACTGCGTGTCGCGCACGTCCTGCAGCCACTTATGGAAGAAACGGCTTGTGTTGGCGAAGAATGTTCCGGTCTCGGCAAACACCTGCGTGTCAGCCATCCATCCCAGACGCTCGTTGCGCTGCGGGCAGTCTGTGGGCACTGAAAGATAGTTGGAGAGCTGTCCCCAATAGGTGTTTGATATGAGTCTGTTCACAAGTTCGTTGCCAGTAGAAATGCGTCCGGTCTCCATATCCTTGGCTATGGACGTGACGGGAACACTGCGTATCCTGCTGATTGTGACAGGTTCTGTGACGGTGATTGACACGAAGCGGTAGCCGAAGAACGTGTTTTTAGGGCGGTAGGATTCCGGTTTGCCGTCTCCGGCAAAGGTGTAGTCGAGCATCATGCCTGTGTCGGGTATGCGCAGATTGAGCCGGTGAACGCTCCCCTCAGGTCCGTCCATGCCCCTGCTCTTCAATCCGTTGCCGTCGTTGAGCAGCTCCGACGTTATGCAATGCAGCTTTGTTCCCTTCTTCGCCCGGAAGAGAAAATCGGGCACAGCGGCGGCGTTCTGACCGAAGTCCACCACAAGATTCTCACCCGGATTGACCTCAATTGCCTCACCGTCGGCATACTCTCTCTTTACGACCACCTTGCCGTAAGCGTCGTCACCCTGTCCCGTTATGTCCTGCCATACGTATATCTTCACCGGTGCGAGCGCGATGTCGTCGCGCATATATATCTCCGCTCCGTTGTCTGGCAGTATCTGTCCCTTGAACTCCCGGTTTATCTCAGGTCTGGAGAGCAGCTCAGGAGTAAGGAATCCCTGTGCCACACGGGCGTCATACTCCTCACCGTCGAAGATGGCGGCATGCTTCACCGGTCCGGCTATACCGGCTTTCCAGTTGTCGGTGTCTGTTCCGTAAAGGCGCACTGTTCCGTCCTTATACGTGACGCGCAGCACTCCGCGGAACGCACACTTGGTGCCGAACATTCCCTGACTGCCGCCGGGAGTGACAATCTTGTCGCCCCACCAGCCGGGCGTAACTTGCGCGGAGAGCTGGTTGACGGCATCTTTGCGGGTGTCGAACGCATCGGTGACATCATACGTGAACGACCGTTTCGTCTTGAACGGATGTGTGAAACCCGGCTTGAGAACCTCCTTGCCGACGAGTTTTCCGTTGACATACAGGTCGTATACACCGAGTCCCGATGTCATCCATTCGGCACGTTCCACCTTTCCCTCGTTAGTGACCGTGGAGACAAACCAGCTGGCACCGTCAGCAGCGCGCGCTCCGTCGTTCACCGTACCCGTTACGACAGGGGCGTTGACCACCGAAATCCATTCCGAGCTTTTCCACGCATTGTCGTCCAACGCTCCTATAAGTGTACCCACGTTTTTACGGTCGGCAGTGCCGCAAGCAGTGAGCATTGCGAGTGCCGCACAATAAAACATCTGTCTGTAATTCATCATATCGTGTTTGTTTGTTGTTAATATCGTGTCTGATTGTTATTAATGTAGCGTTTGTCTATTATCAATACGGTATTTGTTTATTATCAGGTTCTGTCACATTGTTCTCCTTCCCCATCCCGCAGTATGTTACATGTAATGCGTCCTTAAAGCGGGATGGCTGGGACTGATATATCCCACCGGCATCGGGGCATACATCACGTCGCATAAGAAAAGAATATCGTATGTTTTCATATTTCAGTTTTTAGTGTGTCTCAGATAAATCAAACAAAACCGTGTCACCTTTGCAACGGCTGTGTAAGAAATTGCAATGCTGCTTGCAAGAAATCACCGCCCGTGTATTGACGCCGCAACGAAACAGCATTTACAAAGACAATGCAAACGAGCGGCAAAAGAGCTTGCTCTTAGTTGCCCGAGTGCAGCTTGTCTTATACAAAGACAATGCAAACGAGCGAAATGAGAGCTTGCTCTTACATTTCCGAGTGCAGCTTGTCTTATACAAAGACTATGCGAGGCGAGCGCAATGGCAAGGCGGGGAAACGCAGTTTTACCGGACTTGACACTGCCGAGCCGAAGCTTGTCTTATACAAAGACAATGCAAACGAGCGGCAAAAGAGCTTGCTCTTAGTTGTCCGAGTGCAGCTTGTCTTATACAAAGATAAGTAAATATACGAAACGTCACCATACATTCTCGTGTTTTTTATCGTATTGGTATCAAAATACATATCCGACAGTATCAAAATACACAGATTTGTAAATACACACACGATATTCACTCATAGCAAAATGATTGTTCCGGCGTATTAAAACACACGTCATTGGAGCGATATAACCATGTCATTGACACGGTATTACGGATGTGTGAGGGTATCGTTATGATGGCGTCAGTCTGTCGTCAATGCAATGATAAAATTCAAATATGATGGCGTCAGCCTGTAGAGACGCAAAATTTTGCGTCTCACGAGCAAGGAACGGATTTATTGGCAGCAAATTATTGCAGGCGTGTATTGCTATGGGTTGGACGGGAGACGCAAGGAATGCACTTTTTGGCAGCAAATTATTGCAGGTATGTATTGCTATGGGCTGCTCGTGAGACGCAAAATCTTGCGTCTCTACTGGGCTGACGCCATTAAGGATATTAGGAATGTATCATTGATTGTATGCGCTTTTTAT
>ULSM01052526.1_pt1 | contig 19160 bp, 15 predicted proteins | sample 1956381 | NCBI WGS metagenome assembly ULSM01 (sample SAMEA4835710, study PRJEB28245) | human gut metagenome | biome: gut microbiome; material: fecal sample | place: Denmark | collected 2008 | reverse complement strand
ATATGTAAAAGAAATGAATGATTTTTCAAAAATTAATTTGTATATGTTATAAAAAGCGGATATAATATTATTAAATAAAGATTTATGATTATGAAATGGTGAAACGATTTTTCAATTATATGAAATGCATTTTTTAATGATCATAAAATAAATGAGGAGGTTTCTATGAAAAAGAATATCAAACATTTTTTTCTGTTGACAGCTCTTGCCGCTGGAACAATCCATTTTGTTAACAGATTTATTAATATGACAGCTGATATCAAGAATATTTTGAAAGCAGAGAACGGCAATTTTTACGATTGGAAAAACGGACAGATTTATTATACGAAACGCGGATCAGGCAGTCCGCTATTGCTGATTCACGATCTGAATCCGGTCAGCTCTTCTTATGAATGGTGCAAAGTGATTCGAAAACTGGAAAAGAAACATACTGTCTACACACTGGACTTACTTGGATGTGGACGCTCTGCAAAACCGTACTTAACTTACACCAATTATTTATATGTTCAGCTTATAACTGATTTTATCAAAAATGTGATTGGAGAAAAACCAGATATTGTTGCATCGAATGAATCTATTTCATTTGTAACATTGGCTTGCAATATGAATAAAGATCTTGCAAATTCTATTATTGCGATCAATCCGACTTCTTTGAAAGAGCTTCATATTACAACCGATAAATATGCATCTGTGAAAAAAACTTTATTGGAACTCCCTGTGATTGGAACCTTCCTTTACAATATCAAAGTGAGCAATACCAGCATTACCAAGTATTTCCGTGAGGAATATTATGCAAGACCACAGCTGGTTTCTTCCAAATTGATCGACGCATATTACGAAGCAGCCCACATGAATTTCAGTCATGGTAAATATTTAATGGCAAGCATGGAAGCAAATTACACAAAGAATAGTATTGAACATGCGCTGAAAAAATTAGAAACTCCAATTTATGTGATTGAGAGTCGAAACATGAAAGATGCAATCGCAATTGCGGATTCTTATAAAAAGACAAACTCCAGAAATGAAATCGTATACTTATCCAACTGTAAAAAATATCCACAGTTAGAGATTGCCGATAAAGTTGTGGAAGCAATTGATATGTTTTTAAAGTAGGATTATTTTAGAATTTAATAATAAAAAGAAAAAACTCCTGTCCTCCAAATGATGCATTAAAAACACGTTTTATAATAGAATGTAAAAATTTTTACATTTAAGCATGTTATTGCATCATAAAAAAGACAGGAGTTTGTGTATATGGTGATTTATTTTATCACCCAATTATTACATCACTCAGTAACTATTATTTTTACAACGGTGTCTTTGTCGGTGTTCCGGCTTTTCTCGGATAAGTTTTCGGTGTTCCCTTCACCTTATCGATCACGACAAACGATCTTTTCTGCTCATACAGATCAAATTTATAGACTTCTTTCATTTTTCCTCCAAGCAAAAATGTTGCATTTTTTGCATTAGCAACTTCCTCTTCAATTTCACCGGATTTGTAAGAAATAAAGTTTCCACCTAATTTTACAAATGGAACACAATACTCTTCTAAGGAAGAAAGATTCGCAACTGCCCTTGAGACAACCAGATCAAACTTTTCACGATATTCTTTATTTCTTCCAAGTTCCTCTGCTCTCGCATGAAGTGCCTCAATCTCTTTTAGTCCAAGTTCCTCTATCACTTCCTGTAAAAATAAGATTCTTTTATTCAGAGAATCAGCAAGTGTTACCTTCAGATTTGGAAACGCAATTTTCAAAGGGATTCCAGGAAATCCGGCGCCGGTTCCCATGTCCATCACTGAAACTTCTTTTTTGAGATCATACACTTTGATCAGAGAGAGACTGTCCAGAAAATGTTTTTCAATGACTTCATCAAATTCTGTGATCGCAGTCAGATTCATAACTTTATTTTTTTCCACCAGCATCTCATAATATCTGATAAACTGCTGTATCTGATTATCGCTTAATTCAATCTGAAGTTCTTCCAGACCTTTTAAAAATTTTTCTAAATTATATGTCATTTTATATTTCCTTAATGATATTTCATCTGCTCCATATAAACCAAAAGCACCGAAATGTCTGCCGGGGAGACTCCTGAAATTCTCGATGCCTGGCCAATTGATAACGGTCTGTAAAGTTTCAACTTCTGTCTGGCTTCAATACGGAGGCTTGGTACTTCATCATAATCAAAATCTTCTGCTATTTTTTTATTTTCCAGTTTTTTATAATGCTCTACCTGTTTAATCTGCCGCACGATATATCCATCATACTTGATATTGATATTAACCTGTTCGACTACATCATAAGGCAGCTCAGGTCTTTCCTTATCAATCGGAGCTAATTTTTCATAATCAAGTTCAGGTCTGCGAATGAGTTCTGTTAAAGTTGTTCCTGTATTTAATGGAATACTTCCGTAACTTTCCAAAAGAGCCTGAACCTCTTTATTAGCACCAATCTTGACTCCGGCTACACGTTCAATCTCTTTCTGGATCAATACTTCCTTCTGGCAGACCCAGTCATAACGCTCCTGCGAAATCAAACCAATCTCATATCCTTTTTTTGATAAACGCAGATCGGCATTATCCTGACGGAGCAGCAAACGGTATTCCGCACGGGAAGTCATCATGCGATACGGCTCATGATTTTCTTTTGTCACAAGATCATCAATTAAAACTCCTATATAAGCCTCGGAGCGATCTAATATCAGCGGCTCTTTTCCGAGAATACTCATGGCTGCATTGATTCCGGCAACCAGTCCCTGACAGGCAGCCTCCTCATAACCACTGCTTCCATTAAACTGACCACCGGAAAACAGTCCTTTGATATTTTTAAATTCCAGAGTAGCATACAACTGATTTGGATTGATACAATCATACTCAATCGCATAAGCATTACGGACAATTTTCACATGTTCAAGTCCCGGCAGCGTGCGGTACATTTCATGCTGGACATCTTCCGGTAAAGAGGAAGACATTCCTCCAACATACATCTCATTCGTATTTATTCCTTCCGGTTCAATAAAAATCTGATGTCTGTCCTTATCCGCAAATTTTACAACCTTATCTTCAATGGAAGGACAGTATCTTGGTCCTGTACCTTCAATAATTCCTGCATAAATTGGAGAGCGGTCCAAGTTATTCCGGATGATCTCATGTGTTTTCTCATTTGTATAAGTCAGCCAGCAGGAAACCTGGTCGATCTGCACATCTTCAGGATTAGTTGTAAAGGAAAAAGGTACAACTCTCTCATCTCCTTTTTGCTCCTGCATTTTTGAAAAATCAACAGACCTTTTGTCGATTCGTGCAGGTGTTCCTGTCTTAAAACGGAACATTTCAATTCCATGCTCTTTCAGGGAATCCGTCAGATGGTTTGCTGCCTGCAGACCGTTTGGTCCGGTGTATGTGATCATCTCACCGGTCAGACATCTTGCGCAAAGATAAGTTCCTGTGCACAATACGACTGCTTTACAATGATAAACCGCACCTGAAAACGTTTTCACGCCTGTCATTTTCTGAATCTCTTTTCCATTTTCCAGCGCTGTTGTTTCCGTGATAATTTCAGAAACTTCTGCCTGACGGATGGTAAGATGATCGGTATTCTGAAGCGTCTTACGCATCTCCATACTATAATTCATTTTATCTGCCTGAGCACGCAGTGAATGAACGGCCGGACCTTTGGATTTATTTAACATCTTGGACTGGATAAATGTCTTATCGATATTTTTTCCCATCTCACCACCGAGCGCATCGATCTCACGAACCAGATGTCCCTTGGAACTTCCTCCAATATTCGGATTACACGGCATCATCGCTATACTGTCTACACTCACGGTAAAAATAATTGTTTCCAGTCCGAGTCTTGCACACGCCAATGCTGCCTCGCATCCGGCATGTCCGGCTCCGACTACAACCACATCATATTCTTCCTCTACATACGGAATCTTCTTCTCTTCCATTTTTCTGTCCTCAACTCATATAAGATTTTGAATGATTCTCTTTCACATTTACAATCTGCAAATTATTTTTTATTTACCCATACAGAATTTACTGAAGATTTCATTTACCAGATCATCTTCCACAGATTCACCAATAATATTTCCAAGTTCCTCGTAAGCATTCATCAGATCAATGGAATAAAAATCTTCCGGCATATCATCTGCAATACTCTGCAATACTAAATGTAAACTTCGTAAAGCTTCCTGTAAAGATGTTTTATGTCTGATATTCGTAATATAAACTTCATCATTAAATTTAACTTCCCCTGAGAAGAACATTTCTTTGATTGTTTCTTCAAGATCATCCATTCCGGTCTGCTCTTTTGCAGAAATTGATATCATTTTTTTATCCAGATGTTTTCTGATATCTTCCACAGTTGTGACCGGACTTAAATCAGATTTATTTAACAAAACGATTGCATGTCTGTCTTTCAATAATTCCATGATCTCATGATCATTTTCATCTAACGCTGTGGATGTGTCAACTACATAAATAACAAGATCGGCATTATTCAAATATTTCTTTGCACGTTCCACACCGATTTTTTCCACGACATCTTCCGTATCACGGATTCCGGCGGTATCAATGATATTCAATAAAATACCGTTTAAATTAATCTGTTCTTCCAGAACATCTCTTGTTGTTCCCGCAATATCTGTAACGATTGCCTTCTCTTCTCCAACCAGAGAATTTAAAAGAGAAGATTTTCCGGCATTCGGCTTTCCGACAATAACAGTTGAAATACCTTCTTTTAACATTTTTCCATTATCGCTGTTTGCAAGCAGTTTATCAATTTTTTTTATCACATCCGATACTATACCGGATAGTTTTTCCGGATATCCATCCAGACTGATGTGCTCCGGATCATCTAATGCACTTTCGATAAATGCAATCTCATGTAAAACATTTCCGCGGATTTCTTTAATTTTTTCTGAAACAGAACCGGAAAGCTGGCTCAACGAACTTTTTAATGCAAATTCATTCTTGGAATTGATAACATCAATAACGGATTCTGCCTGTGAGAGATCAATTCTTCCATTTAAAAATGCACGTTTTGTAAATTCACCCGGCTCTGCAGGACGCGCACCATATTTGATAACTGTTTCTAAAATTCTCTTCATGACATAAACGCCACCATGACAGTCTATCTCAACCGTATCTTCCCTGGTATAACTTTTCGGTTCTCTCATCAGAAGAACCATAACTTCATCGATCACTTCATCTCCATCATGAATATGACCATAGTGAATTGTATGCGTTGGCATATCTTCTAACTTTTTCTGATTCTTCATTTCAAAAATACGGTCTGTGATAGAAACTGCCTCGTCTCCGCTGATTCTTACGATTCCGATTCCTGAACTTGTCATTGCAGTTGCAATTGCAGCAATGGTATCCGTTCCCATAGTGATATCCTTTCCATGTACAAAACTGCACGCCGCAAAACTTCATAAGAACCTGCCATATCATTTCCGGCATTTTCATAAAGCTTTGTAACGTGCAGCTTCTGATCTTTTAAATTCTATACTTGAATTTATCTTTCTCTATCTCTTTTTAAAGTAACAACCACATGTCTGTATGGTTCTTCGCCCTCGCTGTGTGTTGTTACAAACTTATCATTCTGCAATGCAGAATGGATAACTCTTCTCTCAAAAGGATTCATTGGTTCTAAAGAAACAGGACGTTTTGTTCTCTTTACTTTGTATGCAATGTTCTTTGCAAGATTCTCCAATGTCTCTTTTCTTCTCTTGCGGTAATCTTCTGTATCAATCTTAACTTTAATGTATTCCTCAGAATTTTTATTCACTGCAAGGTTTGCAAGATACTGCAGGGAGTCGAGAGTCTGTCCTCTTTTACCAATGAGGATACCCATGTCATCTCCTTTCAGTTCTACGTTGTAAGTATTACCATCTTCTGCTTTTTCAATAATGATCTCAACTTTAAGATCCATAGCAGCAAATATTTTCTGTAAAAATTCTGTGATATCACCTTCTACAGAATATTTCTTACGAACTTTGATCACAGCATCTTTTCTTGCGATTCCTAAAAATCCTGTGCTTCCTTTTTCGATTACTTCATATTCAATCTGATCACTGGTAGCTCCAAGTTTTACAAGAGCTTCTGTGATAGCATCATCGACTGTTCTTGCTGATACTTCAATATACTCCATAACAATAACCTCCACATATACGTTATCTTACCAACACGTTTTTGAAAAATAATCTGTTAATTTTTCTTATTATTTCTCTCGTTAAATTCACGGACCAGGTTTGCTTTTGCAGCCATACTTCCAGGTTTTGCATTCACTTTCAATGCATTTGCCTTCTCAAGTTCAAGTTCTTTCTCTGCAGTTGTCTTAACAGAACTCTTGGAACTTGCTGTAACCTGTCTTGTGTTCATACGTGCAGCATTAGAAATCTGATTTTCAGAGATTCCCATCTTCTCACGTTTTTTCTTTGCTTTTTCCTGATTCTTTGCAATAATATCATCCAGATCGATCTTATCAAAATGTTTATTTAAGAAGAACTGCTGGATACTTCTTACAACCGCACTTGCGATCCAGTAGATACCGAGACCGACCGGAACAGTAAAACACATTACCAGGGAGAATAATGGCATGGTGCGGTTCATCATCTTCATCTGCTGAGCCATCTGGTCGTTATCTCCACCTGCTGTTGCAGCCGTTGGCATTAATTTGATATTTAAAACCTGTGTCAAATAAGAAATCACAGGAATCAATAATGCAAGAACTGCCATCAGAATACTTCCACCTGCAAACGCAGCTTTGATGATCTGAAGTGGAGTATCTGAAATATTTAATCCTATAAAGTTGTTTACATGAGAAACTACACCATATGTAGAATCGATGGAATCTGTGAGTGCCGGGAATGACTCTCTTAAGGAATCCCATCCGGTAGAACTCATTTTTGATAAAACATCTACTACATAATTCTGTAAGGTTGTTGTATCTGTTGCCGTAAAATCAACCTGTACTGTGTTCAGTTTTAATGTGCTCACCAGGTTTGTCATAATATCCTGATAGCCGCTTGTTGCCATGATCTTATCAACCAGCTCAAGATAAACATCTTTCACACTGCTGATATAGGCAGGAACATTCATAAATACACGGTACAACGCCAAAAGTAAAGGCATCTGAATTAACATCTGCACACAGCTGCCTGTCGGTGAAACACCATACTTCTCATAGATCTGCTGTGTCTCAGCCTGCATATTCTGCATGGATACGGTATCTTTCTTATCCTTATACTTTTTCTGGACCGCCTGAAGCTCCGGGTTCATCTTCTGGGATAACTTCGAGAACTTCTGCTGTTTATAAGTCAATGGGAACATTAAAGCATAAATAACAATGGTAAATAAAATAATAGAAAGACCTACGTTGGAAATTCCAACTTTTTCCATTAAAATATACATGCCATTCATTATCCAGCCAAGTAATTTTGCAATTGGTCCAAGAATGGCACCATTGTATGCTGTTAATAACATCTCTGACACTGAAAATACCTCCAATTATGGAACGGGATCATATCCGCCTTTTGAAAAAGGATTACATCTTATAATTCTCCAAAGCGCTAACGCCCCACCTTTGACAGCTCCATACTTTTCGACAGCCTCTAACCCATAGGTGGAACAGGTCGGGTAGTATGGACATTTTGTTGTTTTCATCGGAGAAATATACTTTCTATAAAATTTAATCAAAGCAATCAATATTTTTTTCAAAATGATTCCATCTTCTTTTCTAAAATCTTTACTTCAAAATTTTATGAAGACCTCCAAGATGTAACAAAGCACTTTCCACTTCATGATATGAAATGTCTTTTGCTGTATTTCTTGCGATGACTACAATGTCTAAACCACTATTAAACATGTCTTCCTGTAGCCGGTAACTTTCTCTGATCAATCGGGTTACATGATGTCTTATAACGCTATTCCCTACTTTTTTACTCACCGATATACCTAACCGGTTTCTTTCTGTATCGTTTTTCAGAACGTACATCACCAGATAACGATTTGCATAAGACTTTCCTTTTTTATATACGTTCTGAAAATCTCTGTTTTTCTTTAATGATTCTGAATATTTCATCTAATATTCCTTTGCCAAAAATTGATCATAAAAGAAGAAAAGACCACAAATATGTGGCCTATGCTGATAATTTTTTTCTACCTTTTAATCTTCTTGCAGCCAATACTTTTCTTCCGCCTGCAGTACTCATTCTGCTTCTGAATCCATGAACTTTCGCTCTCTGTCTCTTCTTAGGTTGGAATGTCATCTTCATGTCACATACACCTCCTCTACAATTCAAACATATATTTTACTCAATGTTATGATAAGTCTACTTCAATAGCGACAAAACATCATTTTTATTTATATCAAAATAATCGGACAAAGTCAAGCAAAATCTCATAAAATAAGGCTTTTGCCAATATTTAGTTTTCCACTTTCTGTCATTTTTGTTTTTTTACCACTATATATATAAGGAAGAAATGCATTTTATCTATATATGGTATAATGTTATACACATAGAAAATTAAAAATTTTTCCACAGAAAACCCAGTATTTATGCCGTTTACATAAGTTATCCTCAATTTGTGGATAACTTGTGGACAATTTCTTGATAATATCATCATAACTTGTGTATAAATGTGTACAAGCCTTATTTTTTCCGGTCTATAACTATTTTTCCATTATTAACAATAACTTCTAGTATATTCACATTAAGCGTTAAAACGCCCATATAGCCACTTTTTTTATCAACGCCCTATCCCCAGTCCTTCCACAATTAAACGTTGATAATTCCGCAAAAATAGTGTAGGATAGCATTATATAGAATTTTTTAGAGTTTTTTAAGCAGTTAAGATTAACTGCTATATTTTAGTGCTATCAGAAAACGGAGTTAGAAAATGGACAAGATTTTGGAAAAATGGGATGAAATTTTACAGACAGTAAAAACAGAGCATGATGTCAGCGACATTTCTTTTGATACCTGGATCAAACCTCTGGAAGTTTTTGGTGTTGAGGGAAATACCCTCTATATCCTTGTTCCATCTGAACAGATGACTTTAAGTTATATCTCAAAAAAATATTATCTTCCTTTAAAAGTAGCAATTGCTGAAATTATCGGAACCGAATATGAGATTCAGTTTATTTTACCGGAACAGACCAGGAATATCAGACCTTCCAATAATAAAGGAAAGAAAACACCTGAACCTGAAGCTTCCAAACGTTCCAACTTAAATCCAAATTACACATTTGATACTTTCGTTGTCGGCAGCAATAACCGTTTTGCACAGTCTGCCTCCCTGGCAGTAGCGGAATCTCCGGGAGAAGCTTACAACCCTCTTTATATTTATGGTGGACCTGGACTTGGAAAAACCCACTTGATGCATTCCATTGGACATTTCATCCTGGAAAGAAATCCGGAAGCAAAAGTTTTGTATGTTACTTCCGAGGAATTTACCAATGAAGTTATCGAATCTATCCGTAGTGGTAACGCCTCTGCGATGAATAAATTCCGTGAAAAATACAGAACCATCGACGTTCTCATGATCGACGACGTTCAGTTTATTATAGGAAAAGAAAGTACACAGGAAGAATTTTTCCACACGTTCAACGCTCTCCACTCCGCAGGCAAACAGATCATTTTAACATCGGATAAACCGCCAAAGGATATGGAAACGTTAGAAGAACGAATCCGTTCCCGTTTCGAATGGGGACTTATGGCAGACATCGGAGCTCCTGATTACGAGACGCGAATGGCAATCCTTCGCCGGAAAGTGGAATCTGATGATATGTCCTTAAGCGATGACATTTTAAATTACATCGCAAATAATATTAAATCCAACATCCGTGAATTAGAGGGAGCTTTGAACAAACTCCTCGCTTACTCGAATCTGGAAAAAACAGAGATCACCATGGAGATTGCCAAGAAAGAACTTCAGAATATTATCACACCGGACAAGCCAAGAGAAATCACTCCTCAGCTTATCATTGAAGTTGTTTCAGAACATTTCCAGATTTCACTGGATCAGATGATCTCGAAAAACAGAAGTAATGAGATTGCAAGACCAAGGCAGATTGCCATGTACCTCTGTAAAACCATGACGGATATTCCATTGGATTCCATCGGTTCCTTACTGGGCGGAAGAGATCACTCGACCATTATCCACGGCATCAAAAAAATTGCGGATGAGTACGATTCCAACGAACAGACACGCAATTTAATTGAAACTATCAAGAAAAAAATCAATCCAAACTAAAGTTATCAACTTTTTTTTGAGTTATTAACAAAATTTTGTGGATAACCTGTTCAAATCGTGTTTAATTAATGTTTAAAGTTTTGGATAACCTACTTTTCAAGATGAATTTCAAATTTTTTCTGAGGAGGCTTAAAATTTTAATTCACATTTTATCCAAGGTTAATCCTCATGCTTTTCACATAGTTATACAGTCGGATTTTTCGGACAAGCCCTTATGTTTTCAAGGGTTGCAGGGTTATTCACTTATTCACACACACTAATACGACTACTTTTAATATCTTTTATTAATTATATTTATTTTGGCTTTCGCCAAGCAGGAAGGAGTTATTCACATTATGAAATTAATCTGTTCTAAATCAAATCTGCTTCATGGAGTTAACATTGTGTCCAAGGCTGTTCCAACCAGAACCACAATGGCAATCCTTGAATGCATTTTAATTGATGCTTCTGCTAATGAAATCAAATTAACAGCAAACGATATGGAACTTGGAATTGAAACTAAGATTGAAGGAGAAATTGCAGAGAGGGGAATCATTGCATTAGATGCTAAGATTTTTTCTGAGATTGTCCGTAAATTACCGGACAGTGATGTTGTGATCGAAACAGATTCCAATTTTAAAACTATCATTACCTGTGAGAAAGCAAAGTTTAACATTGTTGGAAAATCAGGTGATGATTTTTCCTATATTCCATTTATTGAAAGAAATGAATGTATTTCAATCTCCCAGTTTACTTTAAAAGAAGTGATTCGTCAGACAATCTTCTCAATTGCTGACAATGACAACAATAAACTGATGACGGGTGAACTTTTCGAGATTGAAGAGAATCAGTTAAAAGTAGTTTCTCTGGATGGACATAGAATTTCCATCCGTAATATTGAATTAAAGAATAATTACGATCATAAGAAAGTAGTTGTTCCTGGTAAAACACTTCAGGAAGTAAGTAAGATTTTACCTGGAAGTGCAGAGGAAGAAGTCAATATTTTCCTTTCAGAGAATCATATTGTATTTGAATTTGATGATACTACAGTTGTATCCAGATTGATTGAAGGGGAGTATTTCAAGATTGAGCAGATGCTTTCCTCTGATTATGATACAAAAGTTAAGATTAATAAGCGTGAATTATTAGACTGTATCGACCGTGCAACACTTCTCGTAAAAGAGGGTGACAAGAAACCAATTATCATGAATATCACAGATGGAAATATGGAATTAAAGATCAATTCTTTTATTGGTTCCATGAATGAAGATATTGATATCACAAAAGAGGGAAAAGATATCCTCATTGGATTTAATCCGAAATTCTTTATCGATGCACTGAGAGTCATCGATGAGGAAGAGGTTTCTCTTTATATGGTAAACCCGAAGGCTCCATGTTTTATCAAGGATGATGAAGGAAAGTTCATTTATCTGATTCTTCCGGTAAACTTTAACGCAGCCACTAACTAAGAAAGGCAGAAAGATGATCACAGTAAATATCAGAGAGACGGATGAATTTATCAAACTGGGACAGGCTTTGAAAAAAGCAGGACTTGTAGAATCCGGAGTAGACGCTAAGTTTTTTATTCAGGATGGACAGGTAAAACTGAACGGAGAGACAGAACTTCAGCGTGGAAAAAAATTATACAATGGAGATGTTGTTTCCTTTAACGGCGAGACAATTCAGATTGTAAAATGATCATAAAATCAATTGAATTGCAGAATTTTCGAAACTATGAAGATTTAAATATTTCATTTGATGAGGGAACCAATATTTTTTATGGGGATAATGCGCAGGGAAAAACGAATATCCTTGAAGCTGCATATTTAAGTGGAACAACTAAGTCCCACAAATGTAGTAAGGACAAGGAAATGATCCGTTTCGGGGAGCAGGAGTCCCATATCAGAACGGTTGTTGTAAAAAAAGATAAAGAATATCAGATTGATATGCATTTAAAACACAATCGTTCCAAGGGAATCGCAATCAATAAAGTTCCAATCAAAAAAGCCAGCGAGCTTTTTGGAATTCTCAATATGGTATTTTTTTCGCCGGAGGATCTGAATATTATCAAAAATGGTCCGGCGGAGCGCCGCAGATTTCTGGATTCTGAATTATGCCAGCTGGATAAAATATATTTGTCAGATCTTACAACTTACAATAAAATTTTGAATCAGCGTAACAAATTATTAAAAGATATGGTTTACAGACCGGATTTAAAGGATACACTTCCGGTATGGGATATGCAGCTGGTAGAAACTGGCAGGAAAATCATTCGGCGAAGAAAACAGTTTGTTGATGAGCTAAATGAGATCGTGCATGATATTCACTATCGGATTTCCGGTGAAAAAGAAGATTTGCTTTTGCAGTATGAACCAAGTATTGAAGATATTTTTTTCGAGGATGAACTGTCCAGAGTCAAAGAGAGGGATATGCGGCAGTGTATGACATCAGTGGGACCGCACCGGGATGACCTTCTTTTTTCCATCGGTGAGGTGGATATCCGGAAGTTCGGTTCCCAGGGACAGCAGAGAACTTCAGCTCTGTCCTTGAAATTGTCAGAGATTGAACTGGTCAAACGGTCCATTCATGATACACCGGTTTTGTTGCTCGATGATGTGTTGTCGGAACTTGACAGTAACCGGCAGAATTATCTGCTCAACAGTATTCATGATACACAGACGCTGATCACCTGTACAGGGCTGGATGAATTTGTAAAAAACAGATTTCATATCAACAAGATATTTAAAGTTGTGCAGGGGACTGTGGAAGAGAGAAAAGAAATATAATTGCATTGTACATATTTTTTTATGTGCAGAATGGAGGAATAAATGGGTACAGAAAACGAATATGGTGGAGACCAGATCCAGATTTTGGAAGGACTTGAGGCTGTTCGTAAAAGACCGGGTATGTACATCGGTAGTACATCAGCCAGGGGCTTACATCATCTGGTATATGAGATTGTAGATAACTCAGTAGATGAGGCACTTGCCGGATACTGCAAAAATATTGAAGTGACCATAAATGAAGATAACTCTATTACCGTAGAAGATGATGGACGTGGTATTCCGGTCGACATCAATCACAAAGCTGGAAAATCCGCATTGGAAGTCGTATACACTGTACTTCATGCCGGTGGAAAATTTGGCGGTGGAGGCTACAAAGTATCTGGTGGACTTCACGGCGTAGGTGCGTCAGTTGTAAATGCACTTTCCACAAAGTTAAAAGTTGAGGTTTACCGTGAAGGAAAGGTTTATTTCCAGAGTTACAAGATCGGTAAACCGGATGAACCGGTGAAAGTGATCGGAGAATGCGGCGAGGACAAGCACGGAACAAAGGTTACTTTCTGGCCGGACGGATCGATTTTTGAAGAGACCGTTTTTGATTATGATACGTTAAAACAGCGTTTGCGTGAGACAGCCTTTTTGACAAAAGGATTGAGGATCGTGCTTACAGACTTAAGGGAAAATCCTGTTAGAACCTATGATTTTCACTATGCCGGTGGTATCAAGGAATTTGTTACTTACTTAAACAAGAGCAAAGAAGCTTTATACCCGGAAGTCATTTACTGTGAGGGCAGTGGAAATGGTGTCTATGTGGAAGTTGCTATGCAGCATAATGATTCCTACAATGAGTTGACGTTAAGTTTTGTCAATAACATTATCACACCGGAAGGTGGTACACATCTTGCCGGATTCCGTAATGCATTGACGAAAACATTTAATGCTTATGCAAGAGCGAATAAATTATTAAAAGACAGTGAACCGGCATTGACGGGTGATGATATACGTGAAGGACTGACCGCCATTATCAGTGTCAAGATCGAGGAACCTCAGTTTGAGGGACAGACCAAGCAGAAACTGGGTAACAGCGAAGCCCGCGGTGCGGTGGATTCCATTGTGAGCGAGCAGCTTACTTACTTTTTAGAGCAGAATCCGACGGTTGCCAAGACAATCTGTGAAAAGTCACTTCTTGCACAGCGCGCGAGAGAGGCAGCAAGAAAAGCGAGAGATTTAACCAGAAGAAAAACAGCACTGGAGGGAATGTCTCTTCCGGGAAAACTGGCAGACTGTTCTGACAAAGATCCAAAGAACTGTGAGATTTTCATCGTCGAGGGAGATTCCGCCGGCGGTTCCGCTAAGACTGCGAGAAGCCGTGCAACCCAGGCAATCCTCCCACTTCGTGGTAAGATTTTAAATGTCGAGAAGGCAAGACTGGATAAGATTTATGGAAATGCTGAGATCAAAGCTATGATCACTGCGTTTGGTACAGGTATTCATGAAGACTTTGATATCAGCAAACTTCGTTACAACAAGATTATCATTATGACGGATGCCGATGTCGATGGTGCCCATATCAGTACGTTAATGCTGACATTCCTTTATCGGTTCATGCCGGATCTGATCAAAGAAGGCCATGTATATCTGGCACAGCCGCCATTATACAAGATCGAAAAAAACAAAAATGTATGGTACGCCTACAGTGACGATGAGTTAAATGCAATCTTAACGGAGATCGGACGTGACGGAAATAATAAGATCCAGCGTTACAAAGGACTTGGTGAGATGGATGCGGAACAGCTCTGGGAGACGACCATGGATCCGGAGAAACGAATTTTAAAACGTGTCATGATCGATGATGAGAGTACTTCTGAGATTGATATTACATTTACAACTCTCATGGGAGATAAAGTAGAACCGAGACGTGAGTTTATTGAAGAAAATGCGAAGTATGTGCAGAATCTCGATATCTAAGATTAAGTGTGCTGGAAATTATATATTACTGCAAATGTAGTTTAATAATGTGTTAGAAAAGTTAATTTATAATATAATTGCAAATGTAGTTTGATTAGAGAAATGTAGATTTTTAGCAAAAAAGAATCTGCAGGAATGAGGTAAATAGAATGGATGACAAAATTTTTGATCAAATCCATGATGTCGATCTGAAAAAAACAATGGAGACATCCTATATTGATTATGCGATGAGCGTTATTGCCCAGCGTGCATTGCCGGATGTAAGAGATGGTTTGAAACCGGTACAGCGTCGTGTACTCTACTCCATGATCGAATTAAATAATGGACCGGACAAGCCACACAGAAAATGTGCGCGTATTGTCGGTGATACCATGGGTAAATACCATCCACATGGAGACAGTTCCATCTACGGAGCATTGGTCAACATGGCACAGGACTGGTCTACAAGATATCCGCTTGTTGATGGTCATGGAAACTTTGGTTCTGTCGACGGTGACGGTGCCGCTGCAATGCGATATACAGAGGCAAGACTTAGTAAAATTTCCATGGAGATGCTCGCGGACATCAATAAAGATACCGTTGATTTTGTACCAAACTTCGATGAGACTGAGAAAGAGCCGACGGTGCTTCCTTCCCGCTATCCGAATCTTCTGGTAAACGGAACAACCGGTATTGCTGTTGGTATGGCAACAAACATTCCGCCTCACAATCTGCGTGAGGTGATTCATGCCGTCGTAAAAATTATCGACAACGAAGTGCTAGAGGACCGGGGGACAGATATCGAAGAACTTTTGAGTATTGTAAAAGGTCCGGATTTTCCAACCGGAGCGATGATTCTTGGAACAACCGGAATTAACGAAGCTTATCGCACCGGACGCGGAAAAATCAGAGTTCGTGCGATCACCAATATAGAACCAATGCAAAATGGTAAAAACCGTATTGTTGTGACCGAACTTCCATACATGGTCAACAAAGCAAGACTGATCGAGAAAATCGCAGAGCTTGTAAGAGATAAAAAAATTGATGGAATCACGGATCTTCGTGATGAGTCTGACCGTCAGGGTATGCGTATCTGTATCGAGCTGCGCCGTGATGTAAATCCGAATGTGGTTTTGAATCTGCTCTACAAACATACCCAGATGCAGGATACGTTCGGTGTCATCATGTTAGCCCTTGTGGACAATCAGCCGAAAGTATTAAATCTTCAGGAAATGTTAGGCTATTATTTGGATCACCAGAAAGATGTTGTGACCAGAAGAACAAAATATGATTTAAACAAAGCAGAAGAACGCGCTCACATTCTGGAGGGATTACTGATTGCGCTTGATAATATCGATGAAGTGATCAATATCATCCGAAGCAGTGCGAATACACCGGAAGCAAAAAATCGTTTGATCGAGAGATTTTCCCTGACAGATGTCCAGGCACAGGCGATTGTCGATATGCGTCTGCGCGCACTGACAGGTCTGGAACGCGAGAAGATCGAAGCTGAGTATGCAGAGTTGATGGATCGTATTGCAGAGTTAAAAGCAATTCTGGCAGATGAGAAAAAACTCCTTGGTGTTATCCGTGAGGAAATCCTCTTGATTGCAGAAAAATACGGTGATGAGAGAAGAACTTCCATCGGATTTGACGAGTATGATATTTCCATGGAGGATCTCATTCCGGTAACCAACACTGTGATTGCAATGACAAAACTTGGCTATATCAAGAGAATGAGCCTTGATAATTTCCGTGCCCAGAACCGTGGCGGCAAGGGAATCAAGGGAATGGAGACAATCGATGAAGATTACATCGAGGAACTTTTGATGACAACTTCCCATCATTACATGATGTTCTTTACCAATACCGGTCGTGTATACAGAATGAAAGCATACGAAATTCCGGAAGCGGGCAGAACCGCGAGAGGTACTGCGATCATTAACCTGTTGCAGCTTCAGCCGGGAGAGAAAATTACCGCAGTGATCCCAATCAAGGAATATACCGAAGGACACTATCTGTTTATGGCAACTAAGAACGGTATTGTGAAGAAAACACCGATCACCGATTATGCGAATGTCAGAAAAACAGGACTTGCAGCCATCACACTGCGTGAAGATGATGAATTGATCGAAGTGAAAAAGACCGATAACGAACAGGATATTTTCCTTGTGACAAAATACGGACAGTGTATCCGTTTCAATGAGAGAGATGTCAGAAGTACCGGAAGAACCTCTATGGGTGTGATCGGTATGAACTTAACGGACGGCGATAAAGTTGTCGGAATGCAGATGGAATCCCAGGGGGATGCTCTGATGATCGTATCTGAAAAAGGTCTTGGAAAATGCACACTTGCATCTGAATTTACTGCCCAGAACCGTGGTGGTAAAGGTGTCAAGTGCTATAAGATCACAGAAAAAACCGGAAATATCGTTGGTGTGAAAGCAGTTAATCAGGATGATGAGATGATGCTGATCACAACGGAAGGAATTATCATCCGTATCAAAGTCAGTGATACTGCTTTGCTCGGAAGAGTTACTTCCGGTGTAAAACTGATGAATCTTGCGGATGATGTCACAGTTGCAAGCATTGCAAAAGTACGTGAGGACAAATCCCTCATGGAAAATACAGATGAATCTGAACTTGTCACAGAGGAAGAGGAAGCCAAGAGTGCTGCGGCTGCAGCAGAGGCTGCGAAAAAAGCGGCAGGTCAGATGACAGAAACGGATGATGAATTAATGCAGGAATTATTAAGCCGTGCTGAGTCTGATTCGGAAGAGGAATAAAAAAATATTTTGACCGCAGTGATACAAAGACTTCACTGTGGTCTGGACAGTAGGCTGCCACATTTTTATGTAGCAGCCGATTTGTCTATCTAAAAACAAATTATTTTTCATGATAACAAGCCTGATTTGAAAAAAAGGATGTTCAATTTTGATTATTTGAAAAATGAATGATATCAACACAAAAATAAAAAACAACACATGTTATCAAGAAATCCATAGTGTAAATGTGGATAACGTGTTGCGAAAATCCAACTTCCGTGGAAAAATTTCATTGTCATAGCAAAAACTTTCGTTTATACTTTTGCGTAAATATAGAATACATGAGTTTTAAAATTGTAGTAAAACTCCAATAGAAAGCAGAACAACAGGGGGAATGAAAAGTGCCGCAAAATTTTTATGAGTTAGTATGGATTTTTATTATTTATGCATTTATCGGATGGTGCACAGAAGTATCTTATGCAGCATTGGACCGGGGAATTTTTGTAAACCGGGGATTTTTAAATGGACCTTATTGTCCAATTTACGGATGTGGAGTGGTGATTGTTGTAGCTGCTTTGACTCCGCTAAAGGACAACCTGCTGATATTATTTGCGGGTTCTTTCTTACTGACTTCCATTTTGGAATACATTACAGGATTTATTCTGGAGAAAGTATTTCACAATAAATGGTGGGACTATAGCAATAAGCCGTTTAATCTTCACGGATATATATGTTTGAAATTTTCCATCTACTGGGGACTTGCATGTACATTCATTATGGATGTGATTCATCCGATCATTTACAAAGGAATCACCATGATTCCACATATTCTGGGTGTTGTGCTGCTCTGTATTATCATGTCGGCTTTCGCTGTTGACTGCGGTGTTACTGTTACTACAATTTTGAAGTTTAACAAGCGATTAAAAGTTATGGATGAAATGGCTGCGAAAATACATAAATTATCCGATGAAATCGGTGAAAATATCTACGAAAATGTGACAACTGCAGTAGAAAAATCGGAGGAGTTCCAGGAAACACATGAGGAACTTCTCACAAAAATTTCTGATACGAAAGAAAATCTTATGGATCTGCCATCCACTGCAAAAGAGAAGATCGCTTCTACTGCAGCAAGTGCCAGAGAAAAACTTTCTGAGTCTGCAGAAAATATCAATGTAAAAGAAAAGATTGCTGCTTACAAAGAAACACGCGAGGCGGCTCGTCTGGAAAAACAGCGTGAGAAAGAAGAACTTGAGCGCAGATACAAAGAATTATTTGCAGAGAAGAATTTTGGTTTCAAGCGTTTGATGAAGGCATTCCCAGATATGACTTCCCGTGAACAGAATGAATCTCTGGAGAAATACAAGAAATACTTTAACATCCGCAAACCGGATCATAAGAAAGATGAATAGAAAAATATAT
>ULSM01027661.1_pt1 | contig 19341 bp, 13 predicted proteins | sample 1956381 | NCBI WGS metagenome assembly ULSM01 (sample SAMEA4835710, study PRJEB28245) | human gut metagenome | biome: gut microbiome; material: fecal sample | place: Denmark | collected 2008 | reverse complement strand
ATTGAGATTGTCATTGAGATTGCTTGCGGATTTTAGGTTTAGCAGTTTTATTGCTTTTTACATTTTACCCAAATGGATTCGTCACCTATGGACATCTTCATTTCTGAAACTGTAGAAGTCGCAGCAATGATGGTATAAGAAGCAAATAGTTCACCTTCTACATAAGTATTCAGTGTATTTCCTTTCAAAGACCATGTTCCTCGACCAGTTCCGAAATATCCTGAGCCGTAATATGAACCGTCTGCATTGAATGTGGCGTAAGTTTTTCTGAAAGGCCAGTTAACATACGTACCAGACTCCGATGTCTTTACTGCTGTCATCTCCCAGGTTCCCACAATCATAGACTTATCATAGTCTCCATTGTCAGAATCATCATCACTACTGCATGATATGAATGCAAAAGATGCTACCACAAGGGCAAGAAGGAAAAATAAATACTTTTTCATAATGTTACTTTTTAAATTAATAATACTTTTTCTATGTTTTGTTTTGATAATCCTGTTGATGAAGGTGACTACCAACCGCAATTATCGTCATAGCATTCATCATTCTCACAACCTTCAAACTCGTCACGATCGCAATAACCACTATCATGATAGTCATTGTAAGAACAATCATGGTCACTGCAACAGTCATCATAACCATCTTCATAGCCACGAGCATAATTTTCATGGTCTGAGGTATTATTACCTGAGTTGCGATGCGCTTTCTTTTGGCTGTTTGAAACGCCGCTTGAAAATAAAAAATCGAATAGTCCCATACCTTTTTTCAATTAATGTTTAACTTCTGATGCAAAGGTATGAAAGTCTTGTGCAGTCTATCTGCGCTATAAAAAGATAGTACAGATTACTGGATAAAAAAGCAGAAAGAACTGTTTCTCCCTGCTTAAATTAGTTGTTTTGACCTATTATAATTGCCTTAATGTATCTACAAAGTATGCTTCTTTTGCTTTCATCTTTTCACAGAAGTCTGCATAAGAAGTGGACGAATGACAAATCTCAACACCTAATATATATAGTGATGCAGATGAGTCCTTCAGCCGTGATTTTGGAATTTTCTGCTGTCTATCTGACAAAGGAGCTATAAAAACTCCTTTCGAGGCCTGCAAGTTAGTAATGTATGTGATTAACTGATGAAGGTCATCACGATTTACTTTGGAAACTTTTTCATAACTTTCAAGCTTCTTGTATTTTGCATCGAGGACAATACCATCTTTATAGAAATCTGGATAACGTATTCCACTATGATCTTCAAACAAATAGATGCCACCTTTATGTTTCTTGTTTTCTGGATGCTTGAACCCCTCTTTTTGTAGAATTGTATTCAGATACTCTTCCCAAAGCCATGCTCCATCAAACAGAATACCGCAAATCTCCTCATCCGTTTCTCCGTACTTTACTTCTTCCATTCTTAAAATTTGCAGGCAGAGGCATTGTAGGGGCTGGTATTCCGTATAGTAAGGATGACTCTTATGTCTAAGGTTTTTACCAATAATTGTACCACGCTCATTTTTGTTATATGAAGGAGTTAGGGAAATTATAGATTTTACATTGTCTATAGTTTCCTGGTCTAAACCTAATACGGATTGACCATATCTCTTTGACTTCATAAACTCAATTGTATGACGTATTAACTCTGTCATGTCATTGTCATAGGTATATTCACGAGTGGAGTATGCTACATTTCCTGCAAACGGAATGTTTTGGGCAATATGGCGACCCCAGTCAATAGTACCTTTTAATTTTGCATCGTTATGTTTGAAGTGCTGATACTCTCTATATATGCCCTGACGCATAGCGTTCCTTAGCAAGTGAGGGAACATAAACATAATAAAGTCAAATACATCCTCTTTTTCGTTATTGTGATTAAGGTCAAAGAGATTGAATGAAAAGACCTTTTGAAGCATGTAATGTAAGAGATAATCATCGCGTCCTTCGTCAAAACGGGATTTAATTTTAATCTGCAGGTTTCCAACACCGATAAACCCCATCACATTTCCTGTGGTAATACGTACCTTTTCAGGGTCACTTGTATTTAGAATGGTCATAACAGAAGCTTCACCGACTTTATCGTCAGAATCCTCTATACTATAGGGAAATATTAGCAGATTCTCATTTTCATGACATAATTGAGCTATTGTCTTGTCGGCAATAGGGAATAAAGCTGAGACATCTTTACGAAGAAATATCCCAGCTTTCACCTGTTCAATATTATTGTCTGTTAAGTTAATTCTCATCGACCAATTCGTTATCATTAATATTTGAGTTGCTTTCTTTGGTATCGAAGTAAGCATTTCTCAACTTCTCCATGATTTCTTCTGATTTGCGGAAACCACGGATATATTCTCGAAGCAATGGTTCGATATTCATATTCCATAGCTTTTCAAAGTTTCCACCATTATCACCCAACTTTAAGAAGTATGATGGTCCAACTTGGTAGGCCGGGCCAAGCCCTTCAATCTTGGATATCTCATTATTCAATCTTACCATTACATTCTTTGCCTTAGTGGCACATTCGAGTATGTCGAGCATAGATTGTGTGTCTTCAGGCTTTATTTCCTTCCATGTGAATCTGCGACGCATAGCAAAGTCCATGCTCTCGATACTACGGTCTATATCATTCATTGTACCAAGAATGAATACGTTTTCAGGAATATAAAATCCTTCTGCAAATACATCTGTTTCAGGGACAAGGTTCTGATATTGAGTCTTTACTCGAATATCTTTCTTGCCTCTATAACCAGGGTCAATGGCATAGAATAGTTCACCAAATATTTTTGAAGCCTCTCCACGATTGATTTCATCAATGATAAAAACAAATGGCTTACGCTCAATTTTGTTTGCTGATATAACTTGTGTCTTATATTTCATTTCACGAATAGCTTTCGTAATAATGAATGCATAAGAATCTGGTTGTGTACCAAATTTTCTGTTGAAATAGGTACGGATATCACGCACTATATTTAATGGAACATCATTGGTCAACAACTCTATTATTTCATCAGCGTTTATAGGAATAAGTGGCGTTTTGGGGTTACTGTCATTATGAGCTATAATATTTCTCCCCTTGATTTCATCTATTGTAAACTTACTTCCATTTGATAATTTAAACTTTGTATCATTATCTATAGAATCATCAATAAATTGCTGTAACTTATTTTCCCAAGATAATTCTTTAGAGAGATTTTCAATACTCTTTGCAGAATCAATCAAATTCTTGATAGCTTTTTTGCAAAACTCCTTAAATAGTCCATCTTTACGCTCAAATCCCATCTGTCCTTCAGACATCACGATAGGTCTCAGACCTTCTACAAAATCAGTATAGTCGTAAGACGGATGAAATTGCACAAAGCACATTTCTTCCTTGCCACATCCCATTTCTTTTGCTATGGCCTGCGCCATAAAGGTCTTACCGGTACCAGGAGCGCCAGTCAGAACTAAGTTCTTGCTTTCTTTAAGCAAGTCAATATATTTTTGATACATCATGGAGTTGCTTGTTTTTGTTTCAACAAGTTCATTTTCAATAACTTTATAGTCAGTGTCTGTGATTTTTAATAATGCACTATTATAATACCATAAAACTGTTTGGGCAGTAAGTGGCATGCTTTGAATATATCCATTATCTGTTAACTCGTCATTGATTGATGAAATCAAATCTTCTTCTTCCTTTATTTCTGGAATAACATATTGTTCCAATAATTCGTAAAAATGAACAAGCTTGTGACCAGCCTTTCGAGGCTTAATCTCTAAAAGCTTACACAAATTCTTATATACGTCATTTTTATAAAAAGTATATTTCTGAGGATTATAGAATGCCAAGAAACAGCTGATAAGTCGTTCATCACACATTGCACTCGTGTGAGTAGTGAACTTTGCCTTAATCTTATTATCCCATAATGTTTTGCAACTATCAGTGAATTTTTCTATTCTTTCTTGTAGAAGGATGCTTTCATCAAACAGTGCTCTAAAGAGTTTTCTATACTCTTCTGGTTCATATTTCGCAAAATTTCTAATTGCGGTAATCTGTGAACTGAAGCAGAGATTCCCAAGATCAAGAGAATTAATCTCGCTAGAAAAATCTACAGCATTAGGATCTGGGTGTCCATTTTGTTTGGACACCAATTCCCATTTATATAATTCTTCTAAGTTAGAATCGCCATTTAGTCCATATTGGATTTGGTGATTCTTGAATAATGTAACTATATCTTTTAAACTCATATTTGTTCTTTCTGATTATAATTAAACTTACTCCAGAGAGCTCTACATTATCAGTTCCATAAACAACAATTAGGGCAGCCTTTCGGTATTCATTGAATACTGTGGCTGCTCTAATATTGTGTTATGCATGTTTTGTCTTCATGAATGTTGCAGTAAACTCCTTACACTTGCGCATATCCTGTTTCGATGATGCAATAGAGTAGGGACTATATTTTTCAAACATGTCAAGACCACGTCCAAGAGTAATTGTCCATCCTGTATCAGTTTTGATACATCTATCATGGAAGTCTCTGAACTTGTATGTAAACTCAATGCCATAAGAAGCAAGGTCGTCCTTGATGTCATCAAGCTTGTCAATCAAGTCTGGTATCTTGTCTTCCTCTTCATTAGTGAAAAGGTTCAATTTCAAGTCATCCACAGGACGTGTGTTGATAAGCATCAGAGCAAATTCCATGAAGTTCTTGATTTGCCATGAAGCACGTATATATGGATCTTCAACGGTTATTTCCTTTGCTTCTCTCATATAAGGTGCAAATAACTTCTCATAACTTACGCCAGTTTGTCCCATTCTGAATGACATACTCTTTTCTTGTAAAATAGGAATGCGTGGACGTTTGACTGGATGCTGATTCGAACCTCCCTCTGCATTAGCAACTACTGTAGATGTCTCATTGCTTTCTGTGGAAGTTTCAGCTTCTTCTGTATTATCTTCAGTCGTAGTATGTTCAACTATCTGGTTGCTTACTTGTTCCAATGTCTCAATGCTTACTTCGAAACCGGTTTTCAAGTTGATGTACTTAAACTTTGCCGGCTCTGCCATAAAAGTTTCGTCAATCACATAGAGCTGATCCTTCACACGTTTACGACCTTCGGCAGCAAAGTCAACCAACTCATAAGCCTCTTGGTCTGTCATCTTACCATCAGGATAGATAAGTTTCATCATGCCTGAGAAAGTCTTGCGGATAGCAAGGTGGTCACGCTCTGAGAGTGAACCGTCAAACTTCGCATAGTCATTCAACACTGCAGTTCTGTCATCATTGCGCATTTCGTGAAGCACGGCTGCAATGTAGTCTGTTATAAGACCATATCCCTTGGAAAAACTGTTCTTCTTCAACATCTTGATTTCCCAACCAGGATTATAGAGATGGATTCGGTCGAGGAACGCACCCTTAATGAATGATGTAGGAATGCTCTCAAACAGATGGCTGTTCTTCAACATGTATGGAACAGTATGTTTAGTATTACCTACGAAAGACATGGACGCACTTGCCTCGTGCGTACCCTTACCACGGTTGAACGACTTGTTGGCAAGATAGTTCTGCATCGTGTCGATGAGCACAGCATCCACATTACGGCCTTTCTGCTGTTCAAACTCGTCCCATGCCACTACATCCCAATAGCCTACCAGTCCGAGAATCTCCTTGTTGCCCTGGATTTTCACGAAAAGTCGGGCAGAGGTTACGTCACCACCACTGACAAGCACGCCATAAGGAGACAGTTCCTGGAATACATGAGACTTACCTGTTCCCTTTGGACCCAATTCCATGAAATTGAAGTTGTTCTCAACATGAGGGAGAAGACGAGCTAAAGTGATGAACTTCTCACGGCGGTTCATTGCCTCAGGGTTCAGACCCACTGTGTGCATCAGAAAGTCAATCCACTCCTCTGTAGTGAAGTTTTTACGTTGGTCGATATATTCCTGCAGGTCGATATTTGAAATCTGGATAGGCTTCAAAGTCTGGATTTCCCATCTCACCTTGACGCTTTCACCACTGATATAGCCAATGGTAACAATGCACCAAACGCCATTGCCACTCAACAATTTTGGATTCTTACGCACGTAGTCTGTACCTATAGGTACTCCTGTCAATCCCAGGTTGGCAAATGTAGCCTGATACTCATCGTTCTTCTCGTTGAGTACAACGGTCACTTTGTCGATGATGCGATGTCTGCCATTCTCACGTATGATACCTTTTACCGATTCTGCTTCAGCACGGTGAACATAGTTGTTTTGGATAACTTGCTTCACCTTTTCCAAACCTTCGTTGATGATTTCTTCATCATCACTGGCGCAATACTGCCCCAGCAGGTATTCCAACACGTATGTAGGAACAGGCAGACCTCCCTTCACGAGGAAAGCCAAATCCTTTCTTACCACTTTGCCTATGAAGGCATTCATTACTTTCTGTTGTAAATCCATATGCAGTATTCCTTAAAAATCTTGTTCTATCATTGTATTGTTCTTCACTGTCTCACGTACAAGTGGATTCAGTTTGTCATCCACATCGTAGATTCTAAGCTGTAACATACTTGCATTGACAGATTTATTCAGATTGAGTGTCACTTCAAACACACGATTGTTCAAGTTCGTTGCATCTGTGCTATTCAGTGTCACTTCCTTTTCCTGGGTTACAGGATCGTCACCATTATAAATACAGCAAACCACCTTGCGCTCCATCACGGTCATACTTACAGCTTCCGACTGTATCATCTGGAACTTCAGGCGACTGCTAACCATATTCAGGTTGTGGCTCATCAGAGCTACGCCCACCTTTTCAGTCTTGTTCGTTTTCTTACGCACGCTCTTAATAATAGGAATAATCATTTCCTGGAGTGAAGCGCCACCATGAGCAAAGTTGTAGCCACCTGGTGCAGCCAGACGATTAGTTCCGATAGGTACTGCAACCTGCAAAGGCGTGGTACTCTTGATAGAAGATACCTTGTCAAGAGGGAATTTTACAATATCCTCAAAAGTATCGTTGCTATCTGTAAGAAAATATCTTGTCTTTTTCTCTATAGCAAAGTCTGTAATGCTATGTTTGTCCTTATCTTCAAATTTCATGTCATTATAGAGGAAGCCATGATCTGCTGTAAGAAGTACATTTGTTACATTCCATGTTGCATGCAGACGTTTTACCAGTACAGTCAGTTGCTCAATGGCTTTTCTGCAAGCACTGATTACCTCGAACGGACTTTGTGAATGACCGGCTTCATCTATTGTATCATAGAATATATACACCAAAGAACGTTTGAAGAGTTCACGCATGGATTGTGCGTCGCCATTCATCACGTCTTCATAGCGTGTACAGATGGCTCCTTCACGATATTTGCCCAGATGGGCTGTTCGCTGTTCTGTAGTTGTCAGCAGTGTTCCATCCACCATCATGTCAGTGCCATTCAGCTCCAGCGAGTGATGAGGGAGGAGGGCAGGCTTGCAATACTTAGTTTCTGTAGGGAGCATTGCCTGGTATGCATCTATTGTTGCAATATGCTTCTCTTTGGCCAGTTCCTGCATCAGTTCCTTTGCCACCTCATATCTCAGCGCATCGCATACGATGACAACCTGTTTCACACTGGTATCTGACTCGTTCTTGTAGAAATCCTCTTGACGCTTTAATCCGGTTTCTGTAAACCAGGCACCCTTTTCCCCAACGCATGTCAGCCATTCAAGGTTTAGCACATTAGTAATCTTGGCATATTCCAAATCCAACTGACGTTTGGCATCACTTAATGTCTGTTCGATAGGATTCTCCTTTGTAATCAGCTCGTGGTATGCTTCAAGAGTACGACGATAGTAGAGATCTACAAGATAGAACTCTTCTGTATATTTCTCAACATACTCCTTGGTACTATTGAGTTTCAGCGTTCCAAGACCTCTTACCTGAGCATAATATAAAGCCGACTGCTCTATGAATCGGATAGCAATCTGAATGTCACTATCTACAGGAAGCTTTAACGACAACTCACGCATGCGGTCGTTCACCTGCTCTGGGTCTGCCATCAGCTTTTCTTCTACAATCTCTTTCAGTATTGGCCAGCAGAGTGACTCTGTGAGATAGTAGTAGTTAGCATCAATACCATAGATATTGATGATTTCCTCTTCCTTGATGTCCGCTGCCAAAATAGTCATTGCCTGGGCAAACTTCTCTGAGAGTTGGCGGTCGTGTGTACCTAACTCATAGATTTTGTTCACCTGATCAAGCACTACCGAATTGCTGATCTTGTACTGCTTATAGGTATCTCCCGGTACTGTGTCTAAAAGCTGAGTGATGCTATTGTACTTCAAACTTTCAGCCACGTTTTTCATCTTGATGGCAGCGTTAAAGTTAGGAGTTAAACCGAAGAGCTTATCCAACTTTTCCGATAAAGCCTTGGAAGCATCAAAATTCTTGCTGAGCTTATACCAGAAATCAGTACGCTTCTTCTCTTCTGCTATTCCATCCAGAATAATCATCTTGATAATGAGCTGTTCCCATTCCTGCAGCTTCTTCTCGCCAAGATAATTGGAAATGAAGGCACGGCAAACCATGTCCTCACTGAACGATGTGCTGTCGATATGTCCATTAAGGATGTTGCTTACCTTAGACGACATGATTTCGCCAATGTTCTTCTTCACGAAGCTACGGAATTTTTCAGGAAGATTATACTGCTGCATAAAGCTGGCATAGTCTTCTTCCTTATACTCCATGTTGGCTTTCAGCATGTCGAGTAGGGGAAAACAGAGCTGCTGTTCCTCTGTATGCGGATATACCTGTTCCGGGAAGAGCAGAACCACATGTTTGTCCTTCCAATCGTTTTCGATGGCATACTTGGCATTGAACCATGCACCATCAAACACCTTATATATATAGTCGTCATTCCACTGCTTCATCTCATCCAGTTCGTTCTGGATGATGTTCATCCTGTCGAAGATGAAGAGCACATGAAGTTGTGGATTGCGCTCAAAGTAGTTGTATATTCTATCTTGTACCATATTTTTGAATGCTTTATAAATACGGATGTTACTTGTCTAAATCTATTGTTTCCTTCATTTAACCCCCAAACAGCATTTGACCAAGTTCCTCTTGTTTGACTTCCACTCTTTCTGTTGGAAAGATTGTAGAAGTAGCAAGTGAAGTCTTACGAGACAACAAATCATCTAATGTTTCATCAAAAGATTTGATGTCAGATCTTACAGCCATTGGATAGTAAACGAATACATCCTTGGTCTGTCCAATACGATAAGCACGGTCAGTTGCTTGATTTTCTTTTGCAGGATTCCAATGTCTGCTATAATGGATGACATGATTAGCCGCTGTTACATTGAGTCCCATACCGGCAGCTACAGGTGACATGATAATCACGTTAAAACCATCAACAGCTTGAAATTCGTCTATACTTGATTGCCTTGACTGCTTGTTTGGCATATTCCTCTTAACAATAGATGGTGTATCACCATTAATGATTTTAGCAATAATGCCATATCTTTTAAGGCAAAGTTTCTGAAGCATTTTTTGTGTCTCCTTGCGTTCCACGAAGATAATAACTTTCTCTTCTTTTTTCTTTATTTCGTCAAGGAACTTGATTGTAGCTTGCAATCTAGCACTAGTATCAACAATCTCATCAGTTTCGTGATTGAGAAGAGTTGAATCATAAAGATACGGATGCTCAGAAACCTCTCGTAGGTGCATGATCGTAACGAGCATATTTGGCTGTATGCCGCTCGTATAGTCATTCACAACAGAGGCATAGGCTTCCTTTTGTACTGGTGGCATAAGCACTTTTTCTTTTAATTCTATCTTGTCAGGCAAATCCTTTGCGGCATCTTTTTTCAATCGTCGCATAAAATACACACCAAGTTTGTCATGAACTTCGTTGCCAAGAGCTACAATGTCAGTATCTTCCTTCTTTAGTGGATTCTGATATTGAGCTGCAAACGCCTTGGCATTACCTAGAAGACCTGGCACACAGAAGTCCATAATACACCACAAATCCAGCAGAGAGTTCTCTACAGGAGTACCTGTCATGGCTATTTTGAAATTACATTTTAATGCCTTAGCTGCATTGGTGACAAGTGTACCTGGAGATTTTATTTTCTGTGCTTCGTCCAAAGCAACCACGGCAAATTCTACAGCACAGAAGTTTAATTGAGAGATGCGCAGAGATTCATAATTCGTAAGAATGATATCCATCTTTTGCATCTTATCTACTATGCTCTTATCGAACTTTCTTGTTACATCTTTCGATGTCAACATGTTGATTTTCATGCGAGGCTGCATGAAAAATCTTTCATACTCATTCTTCCAGTTTTCTAATAGAGATATTGGTGCAACAATAAGATACGGTTTATGATTGGCATACTTACGTGAATGCCAGTCAATAAAATAAAGTATCTGTAGAGTCTTGCCAAGTCCCATGTCATCAGCCATCAGGCATCCACTGGCTTTGCTCTTATACAGATGTTGCAACCATGCGACACCCTCTTTTTGATGGTCTTTAAGAGAGAATCCTTCTTGAAGGAACGGATCTGTGAAAAGCGTATATTTATCACCTTTCTCTATAGCTCTTTCCTTTACCGCAAATCCCAGCTCTTCGGCATTTTCTTCAATAATGAGTACATTTCTCGCTTCATTGCCATTCTCACTTTCAACTTTTGCTGGCTGTGAAGGATCCTTCAGCTGTTTTTCTGCAGTTTGAGCTAGAAACATTGCATCTTCGATATCAAGTTGAGTATTGTTGTATTCGACAATGCCTTTTTTGTTTTCTTTTGCTGATTGGATTTCTCTCTTCAGCTTTTCCAATTCTTCTTCATTGTTAATGGTGACTTTTGTTGTTCCATTTTGAGGAGTTTCAACAGATGCACCAGCAATCCAGCAAGATTTATATGGACAAATGAAAGGATAGAACTTTGGCTTATATACACCAATTTCAATCACTCTGTCACTATACAGTTCTGATAAATCAAAAGCATTAGGGTCAAAGTATTCAGTTGGTTGTTCTATCATCTTCTGAATTTCTTCCCTGGTTTTGTGCTTTCCGCACTGTTCTTTCAGATAGTGCAGGTTTTCTTTCTGTTCCTTATTGAGCACAATACGAACACGTTCACCGTTTTCACGCTGAACTGGATATTGAGCTTGTACTTTACGCATTTTATCAAAATACGTTTGGAATTTATCATTTTCTTCAATATCAACAGCTGGTTCTACTGTAAATCCTTCATCATCTCGTCCGATTTCAATCTTAATACGCTCTGGCGCATATACATTTTCGTTTTCAAGATAACTGTCCAATTGACAACCAGCCTGTTCTGCAAGCGCTTTAATCTCTGCAAAACAGCGAAGATTATAATCTGTTGTTTTATCTTCTTCTAGTGTAGAATTGAAGGCATCAACTCTGTTGAGTAAAGCATACTGAGCTTCATTGAGCAAGTATTTATCACGTCCTTTGACTAAGATATTACCACCTCTCTCACATACTATCAATTCTCCATCAGGAACATAGGTGAGAAACTCTACTTTATATTCGAAGTCAGATAAGTTGAGCATACTTGTACCAACGAGACGCATAGCTTTATCGTATGGTTGTGGTATTCCAAGAAGAATTCTTTCATCCTCATCCAAAAGATATATATTCTCGTAAGGTAACAAGCATCCTTCCTTAGAAGCATAAGCATAGCCATTATCTACCAATGTTGCAAGAGGCAAATAGTAGATACAATCATCCGTGGCCTTCCATTCTTGGAAATGGAGGTCGTGACCATTGTAATTGACAATGAACATGATGCCTTTACTGTTTATAATCTGACTTAACATAATTGTTTCTAAATTTTTACTCTAATAAAATCATTTTTGTTATATTTTTGTTTATACACGAGGCCGCCACCAGCTTCTTTTATGTAGCCGATAGGAAATTCACTGCCACTTGTTGAATGAACGATTTGTTGCCATCCATTTGTGTTCGGTCTTTTTATCCATATGCTACCTGTAGGTTTGGCTCCACCAACAAGAGGGCGTATATGAACATATTGTTGTCCTCTTGAAATGTTTATATAGAAACCTTTATTGTTGCATACAATTCTACATTTGTCATGTGCTATCCATTTACTGGAAATTGACCATGAGATTCTGGTTTCATAAACAACCTGCTTGTTTTTTGAAGGTAGTGGAGTAGTGGGCTTTGCCTCATTCTTGACATTCGTCTCTTTCTTCTCTACTCTTGCCGTTGGTCTCAAATACTCAGGGACATCATCAAACAATGTTTTTTCAACAGGTTTGGTCTTTGGCTGATATTTTTCTTTTGGAATAGGCTTTGCCTTGAACAAATCATTGTCCTTTGATTCCAAGAAAGATACGCTCGTGTTACTTGAAGATAATACCATTTCTTGCATCCAACCATTCAAACGATCTTGCCAGTAACCTTGATGGGTCATACGTCCCTCCTTGTAGTGAGTCTTATAGCCCCAATCACTAATTTCGATAAGATTATTCATTGAAGGAATCTTCAAATCGGCTGTACTGTTAATCAGTCTTCTTTTATTAGTGACCAGTTTAACCTTTGCATGATTATGATTGTAAACATACAAAGCACCTGTATCAGAAAACTCAACTATCATTTTATCCTTCATGAACAATACAAGAGCTGAAGTCTGAGATGTGCGAGACTCAGTCTCTATATAAAATGGTAGGAATATACCGCTTACACGGCTATCTCCTTGTAACAAGCGTTTTGTTGCAGTCGAACCTACAATTCTAAAGGCTGTAACCCTTTCGACATACCGAAGCCAGAAGACCTTACGGTCTCTGTCTTGAACACATACCTCAAAGAAAGTCTCTATAATCTTTTGATTGAACCAAAGATTTACAAGTTGCTTGGCCTTTTTGAGTTTCTGAGCTTCTCTTTCTGTTGCACCAATAAAAGGTGCCCATGTTGAAGACAACGTAATATCACCAAGTATTCTGTTGGCAAATTTGCATAGTCTTGTGCGCTTCAATTCGTTACCACTTTCGTTAACACGTGAAACTAAATCTGCAAATACCAGTTTCTTGGTGCGATCATTATCGTGAAGTTCAATGACAGACTCAACATAGTCGAGATCTGTAATTTTGTTAGCTTCCAAGAAGTTAACAATCACATCAGAATAGTAAGATTGACTAATAGAAGCAGATCTGTTACAGAAGTATGATGGTGCATCTTTTAAATCCTGTTTCTTTTGAGTCAACAAAGCACATAAGCGTCGTGGACCTGCTTCATCAAAGAGATTAGCATGATTCTTCATCGCCATATACTTTTTATTATTGTCCTTGTAAGCTTGTAACTTTTTTCTGAGAAGCTCACATGTCTGCGCACGAAATTCTGGATCTATCATGTTCCATGTATCAAGGCAATAGAATGACAATCCATTGAAAAATAAGTCTCTCCAGTTTGTATCAAGAAGAGTTAATGCATACTGATAAGCGCCTTCATTGCCCTGCAATTTCATGAGGTAATACGATACAATGCGAAGTTCACGAATACTCCAGATACTCATATCCTGATTATTCTCCTTTGCATTTTTGATTACCTTCATGATGACTTCGTCAATCGTCTGTTGGGAAACTTTTACTGTTGTGTCTGTCATCATGCGCTCCTCAATTTCTTTTAAGGTACGCATGTCGCGGTTGATGGCCAACTCTGTCTGATGGTCAACAGCACGGTCTGCTTGCAAGTGGAAATCTTGCAAGATACCTTTATTGATATTTAAGAGTGCATATATATCTTCCATTATTTTTTCTTATTTATTAATCGCTTGTTAGCAATATCTTCCAACTGCTTTTCTGCGTTTGTTCTTACTCGAAACTCAACACGTCGAGACAGAAATTTATCTTCTTCACCATTTTTCTTGTAAATCAGATGGCTTGATGATAAGCCGTTGGCTGTTACGAGTTTCTTCATCCAGATAATATCATTTGGTGGCATCAAACTAAAACAATATTGGAGTACAGATCTTGTTCTGTCCTGTGACAACTCCATGTTTGAGTAGTAGCCGCCATTACTGTTTGTATGTCCCTCGATACGTATCTCAACTATGTTGTCGCGATATTCCGGGCGTTTGAGAACTGCAATATATCTAGGAAAGAAATCATTTAGAATCTCCTTGAATCTTGGCTTCAATTCCTGTTTGCCTTCATCAAACAACATCGACGGTTCTTGAAAACGTATGCACAGTGAAGAGTCGATGGTTGCTCTCCATGTTGCCAAATCATCTTTGAACTCCTTTTGGAGGTCTATATATAATTGCGTCTTGGTCTTATCGTATTTCTTGACGATTTCTTCATCTTGTTCTGCATTTTTTTGCACCTGTAAAAGTGCTCCCATCAGCAGCAGAATAAAAATGAATAGAAGACCAGCCATCAAGTCACCTGTAGAGAGTGAAAATGCATTTTCTTCTCTGCCTTCGTATTCAATATGTCTTTTCTTCATTATTTCTTATAACGTGAAATTGTATCAGTCAACATTTCTGTAACTTCATTCTGTCGTTCGATAGTTGATGCCAAGGCACCTGTTGTCTGAGTGAGACTTGAAGTGTAGCTTGCAAGATACTTGTCTGTGGTATCTTTAACAGTGCGACTATATTCTGTCAAGCCACTTTGCAATTGAGAGAAGATAGAACCAAGTCCTTGTTTGATGAGATCGAACTTTTGTACATACTCATCTGACAACTGCCCAGAGTTTTTGAGCATTTCAGTAACTTGATCAATACCTTTTTGACTTGCAGTCTGGAGTTGAGCTAGTCTTGCAGCATAGTCATTTTGTCCCTTATTGAACAATTCGGTTGCAAGCTTCATATCACTACTGATAGTTCGAAGATTGCTGGTACTTACAGTGATTTCACCCTGAGCTTGTTTGAAACCATTCATAGTGCCGCTTACATACTCATTCATTTTTTCCAATCGCTCCAAACCCACATTGAAATTCTCAAGCAGCTTCTTTGTTTGAGAGGTTGTATCTTCCTGGAGAGCAATAAGGTCTGTTTGCTTGCTGTTGATGTCATCTGTTATACCTTTGACTGATTGCTGTACAGAGTTAGAAAGGGTAGAGATTGTACCTGTAAGGAATGATCCCATCTTTTCTGCAGCATCAACAAGTTTGCTAACCATTTGATTGTTTTGCTCTTGTGATGATTGAGAGATACCTGACATGACTTCTTTGACCTCTGTGATAGCATTACTGATAGCTCCTGTAGCATAAGTAATCTGCTCCTGCATCTGCTGCATAGCCGTTGAATTGGCATTAGCAGATGTGTTTGAAATCTCTGAAATGGCATGTTTGACTTCTTCGATAGTAACTTGCAGTGTAGCAGATATACTTTCCATGTTTTTAGGGAAATCTGCCATTGCTTGTGTTGCAGTGCTAAGCTGCATCGCAAGATTTTCGAGTTCTGATGTTGCAGAACCTGAAAGACCTGTACTAAATTCATTTATGAGTGATTGCATACTTTGCTTCAACTCATCTACAACACTCTGCATCATATCGGTAGCTGGAGAAGAAACTGTATCTGCCATCTTATCGATGTGTTCTACAACAGCCTTGGTGGTGGCATCTACACTTTCCATAAGTGGTACAATCTTTTGTTGCATCTGTCGTGAGAGTGTCTCATCAAAGCCCTGGTTTAGTTCCATTGCCAAATCGGTAGAGAATGACATGAGAGCTTTTGATTGCTTAGTATTCTCAGTAAGAATCTCACGTATAGCATTACCAATTGTGACATTTTGACCTTCTGCATTATTGTATGTTAGTTTAGCCACAATAGAGAATGCTTGATCTTGGATATCAGTTTTCAGAGCTTTATATAGTTGGTTGACAATCTTCTGTTGATTAAGATTAGCCAACTCAATGTCGTCTATATAGAATTCTGAATCCAGATTGTCTGTCAGCTCTTTTGTATATTTATAAAGTCTGTATCTGAAAGCTTTATCCAACCCCGTAAATAAAATAGAGGCTATCATACCAGCCAATGAAGTATAGAAGGCTGTACCCATACCGGCCAACAATCCTTGAATACTTTCATTGATTCTTTCTGTATTACTACTATCAAATCCTTTAATACCCAATGTCAAACCCAGGAAGGTTCCAAGGAGTCCCAAACCAACTAGTACGCCTGATACGGCATCGAGCATTCGTAAGTTCAGTTTATTGTATTTACACACGCTAAAATCATTGATAAACTCAGAGGCTGGAATATTTGATTTCTTGCCTTTGTTCGTATCAATATTTATAGTCTTACTGTAAGTGTCCACAAGTGGAGCTATATTGGTTTCTTTGAGCGAAGCCAATATATTATCATTGTTACGAAGTTTTCTAACGGTCTCCTTAAGCTTGAACAACTTGTATTCTTCATTTGCAAAATACAAGAAGACAGCTATGATTATACCGATAGATATATACGTTATTATATTAGACATTGTCCTTTGTAATTTATTTTAATAATTATTTTTAATATTTTTGTTGTAAATACCTAATATCAAAATAAGCCAACATTGTTTCTCAACCATAAAAGCTCTTTCTCAATGCTTGGATTATTTAATCCCAAACTTTGCGCTTTCTTTAAGCTTTGGAATGCTTCCTTATAACATCTTATAGATGACAAAGCCATTCCTAAGTTAGAGTAGATTTGCGCATCGGTGTACGGAGTACCTGGAATATAGGGCTCTTTCAATGCTTTATTGAACGCATCTACTGCTTCAGCATATTGTTTTTGTCTGTAGAAGTGTACAGCCTGATTAAACAAAACTGTTCGATTTCCGGCCAATTGTTTGAACCATCTAAAACGCATACCGATTTCAGGATGTTCCATGTCAAAGTATCCTGTTCTGTCATCTGGTTTAGAAAAACCACATTTTTTTGCAACATTGGTCGAGGCTATATTTTCTTCGCAAATATCCAGCATTACTTGTTGAAATGAGAAGTTCTGCAGAAGATAGTTAGACAATCCCGTTACAGCAGAAGATGCATAACCTTTACGTCTGTGTGCAGGATGAACGGCATATCCGACATTCCACATTGGCATACCTGTAGCTCTATTCATTACAGGTTCTGCAGAGATAAATCCAACTTCGTCTCCATAATCATTAAATATGATATAATTTAATGAAGCATTTTGAATGTTGCTATTAACTATATATTGGCAAAATGACCTAATGTTTGCTGCATGATCATCCCTTAATACATAATACTTCTTCACATCATCATGTCTGAAAAGTTCTTCAATGAACCAGACATTTGATTGGGTAACAGCAATCAACATGCAGTTACCGCATGGTATGTTATTTGGTATTCCCATATTACTCTTCTTTATTATTGTTTAAAAGTTTCTTGATGCTATTAAGCATTTCTTTATACATGTTCTTTTCACACTCTAGTAGTTGTGTCTTGTATTTGAAATCTTGATTTAGCTTTTCCAACTCTAAAACCTTTTGGTTTGATTTGAATAAGGAAGCTATCAATTCTCTTTCAGTCTGGGTATTGGCTTTTTTGAGCCGAATATACAAATCCCAAAAGGACTGAATGCAATTCTCAAATGGTGCTCTATGTGAGTAAAAATCCACTTGATTTGCACTTAGTCTTAACTCTTGATTGGCAAATCCACCAGCAGCTACAGTATATAGTTCAAATTCTTCATCTATACGATTTACGAAAACTTCTCCTTTTTCGTTGATGAATTGAACCATATACCATGAATACCAATTTGAGATTGCTAAACAAGAACGTTCATGAATCAGTATACATTTCTTAGCCTGTGCTAATATGTGAGGCGTTGTTGACACAAGGATATTATTATCCTCTTTAATGGCCACAAATATAGTTTTACTGTATTTGTTATTCTTACCATCAAGTGATGCCTTATATTCTGCTTGGCAGTATTTGCCTAACTCAATAAAATCAATATCCATAACTATTATTATTTTACTTTATTTTCTGTAATATATCACCGAACTTGGCATAGTTCACCACCACGCCGTCGTCAAGGTCGAAGCTGATGGCTTGCTCGGCTACTACCTGTAGGCGCTCGTGGTATTCACGGCATTCGTCGAGTTGCTTCTGCAGAGTCTGCCGCTGCTTGGTCTCCTTGGTAGAGAGTTCTGCACGGCGAGCATCGAGCTTATCGATTTCTGCCTCCAGGTGCTCGATGTAAGGGAGAAGATACTTAGATCTTACTCGCTCAGCAGTGTAGGCATTCATGCGATGCATGTAGGCGATGACCTGAAAGGCACCCTTTTTGGATGAGAATAGCCAGTAGATAGGGCGGTTCTGATACGTCTTCTTATGGTCTTTCCAGAAGTCCTTTACGAAGTATTGCTCCAGTGTCTTGCCGAGGCATTGCTCTGCGTAGTTCAAGTTTTCCACGTGCTCCTCGTTGCCTAATGCCACACGAATGAAGTCGGCAAAGCGAGCTGAGGCGTTATCAGAGAAGCCACAGTCGTTTGGCATGAGCGGCATGATGCCGTCGTCGTCTATTGCCCACTGCTCACCCTTGTATTCGTAAGGAGCAATCTCCTCGTCGGTTGGGTTAGGGTGGGCGATGTGGAGTCCCGGCTTGTCGAGGCGGTAGCGTCCGAGCATGCAGCCCACAGCGTAGCTGATGAGTTGCTTGGTCATTACATCTTCGTTCCAGGTAATACTATCCTCTTTAACATTAATCTCACCCTGCTGAAGGATGGTGATTTCATTCAGTGGAACATCTGGAGTCAGCTCGTCTTGCAGGCCATAGATGTCGATGAACTGGCGGTTGAGCTCTTCCTCGTTCTTATGCAGCTGCATGAACTTGCGCTCCCACTTTGTCTTGTATTGCTCCATGCGCCATTCCAGACTGCCGAGCTGTGGGGCAGCAAGGGAAAGGTCAATATGTTCGCCCGTCTCCTCGAAATGCTTCTCTATCTTGTAATCGATGTTCTCCATGTAGGTGGAGGTGTCGATTGATAGAAGCTCGTTGCGCTGGAAATCCCAGGAGGTTTCGTGGGTGTCCCAGTCTTGCTTTGAAATATCAACATTTGAATGTGCAAGGAATGTAAGTTCAGAACTACTAGTCAATTTTATATATGGTAGTCTAACTACATATCCTGGAGCAAGACTCAATGTTGGATTGAGTATTGGCAGAAGATAAGATGTTATCTTGGAGTTCAAGAACCCAATTATGTGATAGTAATCTTCTGGATTCTTTGCAAATAAAGTTGGAGTTCCTGTACCACATATGCAATTTTCAATTTGTCTGAAAGCCTTATTTTCAGTACTTCCTGTGCATGACCATCCTATAGCTTTTTTGAAATATGAATCTTCGTCACCTCTTCTAATCAATAGTTCGTTAATAATTCAATAATGTGCTAAGCAG
>ULSM01048542.1_pt1 | contig 19491 bp, 10 predicted proteins | sample 1956381 | NCBI WGS metagenome assembly ULSM01 (sample SAMEA4835710, study PRJEB28245) | human gut metagenome | biome: gut microbiome; material: fecal sample | place: Denmark | collected 2008 | reverse complement strand
TTAAAGAGAACACATAAAGATATTGCAGAAGGTGCATAGGCAAATTGAAGGAAACGTATGGAGGACATACAGGAAACGACCGGCTGCCCGTAAGCAAGCGGCGCGCGGGCATGTCATTTGCTTATAACAGTGCCGGAATGCCTGCCTATTTCCGTTGCAAGAGTTATCACTACCTGCTTCACTCCGGCATCTACAGCGTTGAGCGCATTCTCGATTTTAGGCATCATACCGCCTGATATGGTTCCGTCGGCGACATATCTCACGTAATCCTCACGTGTTATCCGCCCTATCACACTGTCGTCATCGTCAGGATTGCGCAGCACTCCCTTTTTCTCGAAACAGAACACCAGCGTCACGTCATAATAGTCCACGAGAGCCATGGCAGCCGAAGAGGCGATCGTGTCAGCGTTGGTATTGAGCATGCTTCCGTGCCCGTCGTGGGTAAGCGGGGCAAGAACAGGCGTAATGCCCGCGTCTATGAGCATCTTCAGACGGTCGGCTCCGACATGACGCACATCACCTACGAACCCGAAATCGACACCGTCTGTAACAGGTCTGCGCACCGATCTTATCACATCCATATCGGCTCCCGAAAGTCCCGCCGCATTGACACCGCGCGCCTGAAGACGCGCCACGATGTCCTTGTTGATAAGCCCTCCGTAGACCATTGTCACCACATCAAGCATGTCCTTGCCCGTGACGCGGCGTCCGTTCACCATGCGGCTCTCCACTCCAAGAGCCTCCGCTACCTTCGTGGCGCGCCTTCCACCACCGTGAACGAGCATCTTCGGTCCCTCCAGCGCGGCGAAATCGTCGAGCAGAGCCTCAAGTCTCGCCTCGTCCTCGACAACGGCTCCGCCAACCTTAACTATCGTAATATTCTTCATAACACCTTATTATATTATAATAGAAACACCCGGCATGCATACGGGATGTCGAGTGAAGCACCGTGTGCAGGACGGTATGAGCCCACCCGCACACGACACACACCAAGCGTTTCACTCAAGATAAGTATATCCGTAAAGCCCCGAGCGGTAGTTGGAAAGGAACTCCTTTCCCTCCTCGAGCGATATTCTGCCCTGCTTCACGCTCTTCGTCACCCACGTCTCAAGCTGCCTCACCAGTTTCTTGGGATTGTACTGAACATAGTCGAGCACCTCCTCCACGGTCTCACCGTCGAATATCTGGTCGATGTGATAGCCTTTGTCGTTCACGCTGATGTGCACCGCGTTAGTGTCACCGAAGAGATTGTGCAGGTCGCCGAGTATCTCCTGATAGGCTCCGATGAGGAAAACCCCGAGATAATAGCCCTCGTTTTTCTTCAGCACATGCACCGGGAGCACGTTAGATATGCTGCGGTTGGTCACGAAGTTGGCAATCTTTCCGTCAGAGTCGCACGTGATGTCCTGCAACGTGGCGTTGCGTGTAGGACGCTCGTCGAGCCTCTGTATAGGCATGATGGGGAACAGCTGGTCTATCGCCCAAGAGTCAGGCAGCGACTGGAAGAGCGAGAAGTTGCAGAAATACTTGTCCGCAAGAATCTTGTCAAGACGCTTAAGCTCCTCCGGCATATGCTTGAGCGACTTTGAGAGATTGTTCACCTCACGGCACACACTCCAGTACATGCTCTCTATCTCGGCACGTGTTCTCAGGTCGACAATGCCGTGCGAGAAGAGGTCGAGAGCCTCCTCGCGTATCTGTTCGGCATCGTGCCAGTCCTCAAGCATGGTGCGGGGATTGAGGTTGTCCCATATTTCGTACAGGTCCTTCACAAGCTGATGGTCCTTCTCTCCCGGTTCGAAGTCATCCGACATTTCCGGAAGCGACGCCGTCTCGAGCACGTCTATTACGAGCACCGAGTGGTGCGCGGTGAGCGACCGACCGCTTTCGGTGATGATGTTGGGATGGTCTATGCCGTTCTTGTTTGCCGCATCGACGAACGTATATATACAGTCGTTGACATATTCCTGAATGGAATAATTGACCGAACTCTCGCTGCTGGGCGACCGTGTGCCGTCATAGTCCACCCCGAGACCGCCTCCGCAGTCCACGAAGTCGACGTTGTAGCCCATCTTATGCAGCTGCACATAGAACTGGGCAGCCTCGCGCAGAGCCGTCTGAATGTGCCTTATCTTGGTTATCTGACTGCCTATGTGGAAGTGTATGAGCCTCAGCGAGTCGTGCAGGTTCTTCTCGTCGAGAATCGTGAGAGCCTTGAGCAGCTCGCTCGACGTGAGTCCGAACTTGCTCGCGTCACCTCCGCTGTCCTCCCATTTGCCCGATCCGCTCGAGGCGAGTTTTATCCTTATGCCGAGGTTAGGCTTGACATTGAACTTCCGCGCCGCCTTGGCAATGATCTCGAGTTCGTTGAGTTTCTCGACGACAATGAAAATTCTCTTGCCCATCTTCTGCGCCAGCAGAGCCAGCTCTATATAGTTCTGGTCCTTGTATCCGTTGCAGATGATGAGCGAGTCGCACTGACACTGCAGCGCGATGACGGCATGCAGCTCAGGCTTCGAGCCCGCCTCGAGTCCCAGGTTGAACTTTCTTCCGTGCGAGATTATCTCCTCCACCACGGGCTGCATCTGGTTCACCTTTATCGGATAGATGATAAAGTTCTCCCCTTTGTAGTCATATTCCTTTGCGGCAATATTGAAGCAGTTCGCCGTTTTCTCGATTCTGTTGTCCAGGATATCGGGAAAACGCAGCAACACAGGTGTCGTCACGTCGCGCAATGCAAGCTCGTCCATCACATCACGCAGGTCAATCTGCGTGTCGTCCTTGCACGGTGTGACGTAAACATCACCCTTTTCGTTGATGCCAAAATAGGACGTACCCCATCCGTTGATGTTGTACAACTCCTTCGCGTCTTCAATTGTCCATTTCTTCATTGCTGTCGTTTTTTTTCGTAATTCGGCTTTAGGATTATATCATTAATATTGTCTGTTATGTTCCGGCAGTCATTTCCGGCATGCCGTCACCAGCCCTCATGTCACATGCCAAGCATCTCACGAAGGCTTGCGACGGTGCTTTTTATCTTGTCAAAGCTGTCGAGCAGGCTCACGTCGAACGTATGCCTTGCCTGATTGTAGAACGGCTCGCGCTTTTCGAGCTGTTCCCTCACGAACACCCTCACCTCCTCCGGCGACTTGCCGAGGAGCAGCGGTCTGACGGTGCGTCCCATCTTCAGATGTTCGAAGAGCACCTCCGGCGTGGCTTTGAGATACACTGTCTCCGCGCGGCTGTTCATATATCCGATGTTGTCGAAGAAGCACGGCGTGCCGCCGCCGCAGCTCACCACCACGTTCTCAAACTCCGCCACCTCATGCAGCATGTTGCGCTCTATGCGGCGGAATCCTTCCTCTCCCGACTCGTCAAATATTTGTCTGACGGTGCGGTGCATGCGTGTCTCGATGTACCAGTCAAGGTCGTAGAACCTTTTCCCTGTGTCCTGCGCGAACGCTTTTCCCACAGTGGTCTTGCCGGCACCCATGTATCCCAGGAATATAACGGGTCTGCTCATTTCCTGCGTCGTGTTGCCGGCTTCTTCTTCTCCGGTGTTGCGTTCACTATCTCCATACATTTCTCATACGTAAGTTCGGCAGCCTTGGGGTGCAGTTCCTTCGGAATGCGGTAGTTGTTGCCGTTGTATGATATGTACGGACCATATTTCCCGTTGCGCAGCTCGAGGCTGTCGTCCTCCTCAAACGACTTGATGTGCCTCTGCTCCTCCTGCTTTCTCTTCTCCTCTATCAGTCTGACGGCTGTCTCGAGCGTGACAGTGAGCGGATTCTCATCCTTCGGCAGCGACACATATTTCCTGTTGTGCATGACGTAAGGACCGAATCTGCCGCTTCCGATAACCACGGGCGAGCCCTCATACTCTCCCACCTCGCGCGGCAGTCTGAACAGTTCGAGAGCCTCCTCGAGCGTTATTGTCTCCATGCTCTTGTCGGCGGGGAGCTGCGCAAAGAGCGGTTTCTCCGAGTCAGCCGCCTGCCCTATCTGTATGACAGGACCGTATCTGCCTATCTTAACGAACACCGGATGTCCCGTTTTCGGGTCAGTCCCTATCTGTCTCTCGCCCGCCTTGTGCTCGCTGCGCGCGTTCATCACCTTCTCCACCGTAGGCTCGAACTCCTTGTCGAAGCGGTGCATCACATCCGTCCACATCACCTTGCCCTCGGCAATGCGGTCGAACTCCTGCTCCACTTTAGCCGTGAAGTTGTAGTCCATTATCACGGGGAAGTTGTCCATAAGGAAGTCGTTGACCACCATTCCTATGTCGGTGGGCAGCAGCTTGCCCTTGTCGTTGCCCGCCATCTCGGTCTTGCGCGTTGTGTTGATTACAAGTCCGCGCAGCGTGTCCACCGTGTATGGGCGTTCCTCACCCTTCTTGTCGCCCTTCACCACATAGTCGCGCTGCTGTATGGTGCTTATTGTGGGGGCATATGTGGACGGGCGTCCGATGCCCAGTTCCTCCAGTTTGTGTACGAGGCTCGCCTCAGTGTATCGCGCCGGACCCTGCGAATAACGCTCCGTGGAGGTTATCTCGCGCCGTGTGAGCACGTTTCCCTCCGTCAGTTCCGGCAGAGTGTGCTGTCCTTCTTCCTGACGGTTGTCATCGTCGTCAGCCGATTCGCGGTACACTTTAAGGAATCCGTCGAACTTCACAACCTCTCCGTTTGCCACGAACTTCTCCTCCGTTCCGCCCACACTTATCGTCGCCGTGGTCTTCTCTATGAGCGCGTCAGCCATCTGGCAAGCCGCCGTGCGCTTCCATATAAGGTCATACAGCCTGCGTTCCTGCATTGTCCCGTCCACCGTAGTGTTGTTCATATATGTGGGGCGGATGGCCTCATGAGCCTCCTGCGCACCTTTTGAGTGCACGTGATACTGCCTCGGCTTGCTGTATTCCCCTCCATACTGCCGCGTTATCTCCTCCTTCGCGGCGTTTATGCACAGTGCCGATAGGTTCACACTGTCGGTACGCATGTATGTGATATATCCGTTTTCGTAAAGCCGCTGTGCCACCATCATGGTCTGCGACACAGAGAATCCGAGCTTTCTGGCAGCCTCCTGCTGAAGCGTCGATGTGGTGAACGGAGCGGCTGGAGCGCGCTTGAGGGGCTTCTTTGCCACCGACTCCACCTTGAACTCCGCCTTTTTGCATATCTCGAGAAATGCCAACGCCTCGTCGCGTGTGGCGAACCTCTTGTCCAGCTCTGCCTTTACCTCCGACGCCGAACCGTCGGCATTGGTGGTGGCGAATATGGCGTTGACGCGATAGTAAGGCTCACTCTTGAACCTGTGTATCTCACGCTCGCGCTCCACAATCAGCCTCACGGCGACGCTCTGCACACGTCCTGCCGAAAGCGCGGGCTTCACCTTGCGCCACAGCACGGGCGAGAGCTTGAAGCCGACGAGCCTGTCGAGCACGCGTCGCGCCTGCTGTGCGTTCACCAGATTCATGTCTATGCGCCTCGGCGACTTTATCGCCGCGAGTATGGCGGGCTTTGTTATCTCATGGAACACTATGCGGTTGGTCTCGTCCCTGTCCAGTCCGAGCACCTCACAAAGGTGCCACGAGATGGCTTCTCCCTCACGGTCTTCATCGGAAGCGAGCCACACCTTGCCTGCCGCCAAGGCGTTTTCTCTCAGTTTCCTGACAATCTCCTGCTTGTCCTTAGGTATCACGTAGTCGGGCGTAAGCGTCTTGTCGTCGATGCTCAGTTCCTTCTTCTTCAGGTCGCGGATGTGTCCGTAGGATGACATCACCTTATAATCCGAACCCAGAAACTTCTCTATCGTCTTCGCCTTTGCCGGGCTCTCCACAATGACTAAATTCTCTTGCATATCTTGGCTTTACACTTTATATATGGTGCAAAATTAGACAGAACTTTCTCTTATACCTTTTTATATGCCTAAAAAAATAGCTCATTTTTACAGATTTTAATTTTATTACATTTAATTTTAAATATTTTACCATTCCAGAGATACCAACATCATTTATCAACACACCACATGCCACACTCCCGCGCCCCACCGGCTCCGTCGCAGCCACACGTTTGCAGGAAAGCGTCTCGACCGCATCGCGCCTTTTACTCCATCCGAATGTCATGCGGACGCGGGGCACACCAGTCTGTGTTTTCATCGGGGATGCGGCAAGCCACACCGTAAGAAAGCGTGAAAGAATATGACGCCGACCCGTCGGAAGACAGATAAACAGCTGATGTAAAAGTGCGACCGGGCGACGCGTCTTCTGATGACGGATCCGCGGAAAAACGTTTTGCATATTTATACACAATCGTGCGAACAAATGCATATGCACCGGGTGTCAACTCCGCAAGAACGCTCTCCTGCCAAGCAAGGGCGCATTTGAAAGCAAATACGCGAGTTTTCGGGAGTTTTTATAAGACATTGGTAATTAACAGGTTATACAAAACGACAAGTCAGAACATCCTTTTCCACATCACCGAAAAGGCTGTTCCGCATGTCCGAAAAGGCTGTTCCGCGACGCCAGACTGGCTTATCCGTGACCCTACAAAGGCTTTTCCGCAGTGCTAAACCTGCTTTTATGAGCCGTCATACTCCTCACTCTACCCCGAAAACCAGCTTCTGTGGTGTCGTGAATGGCATTTTTACGCATATCATGACGCCTTCATCAGACTTTCCGTTTTCTGTTTCACGATTTTCAACTGTCAAGATTTTTTACTCCCGTTTTTGTATTTTTATGCATAAAACGGATTGAGCCCGGCTGCCTGAAAGCAGGTTTTCATTGCCCTTACCTGCGTTGTTTCACACATGACATAATGTTGTATTATACGTGTACCATCCAAAGTAGAGACGCAAAATTTTGCGTCTCACAAGCAAGGAGGCGCAATAAACGGAGGTGAGGATATGTCTGCCGTTGCTGCATTTTTCCCTCGGGAGACGCAAGATTTTGCGTCTCTACAGGCTGACGCCATTGATATGGCATGATGGATATGTTCGTTTCAAATCTCTGCATGCAAAAAGTAGAGACGCAAAATCTTGCGTCTCACAAGCAACGAGGCGCAATAAATTGGGATGGGTATGTGCCTGCTGTTGCTGCATTCATTCCTCGGGAGACGCAAAATTTTGCGTCTCTACAGGGCTGACGCCAGCATTGATTTGATATAAAAAACGCCAAATGACAAAATATAAATGACATTTTTCCGTTATTTTATCATATATATCCCGTCACCCGACGGATTATATACCGCACCCCACCGAAGCGATTACCACCACCGGCAAGCCCTATGGGCATGACAGCCGCACTCACACCGCAACTTAATACATAACCCATAAACAACCGTACACAATGCAAAAACTGTTACTTATCATCTTTTTCATTCTTTCATCCACCTTATCCGCAGTGGCAGACAACGTGGCTCCATACAGCGGGTCGCGCATATTCTGGGACCAGTCCACACGCAAGACCGTGTTCAGTTCGGGCGGATACTCACGCATCATCCAGCTGCACGACGGACGGCTGATGGCGGTTTGCGAGAGCAACGGCATCAACATAGCGTTCAGCGGCAATCTCGGAGCCACATGGAGCAGTCCGGTGAAGATTGTGACAAACACAAACAACACGCCCAACTGCGTGCCCGACCTCATACAGCTTGCAGACGGCACCATAATCGTGGCGTACAACCCGCGACCGGCGGAGCCTTACACGCAGGACCGCAAGTTCGGCATAAGATGCAAGCGCAGCACCGACAACGGTGTCACATGGAGCGACGAGATATTCATCTACGACGCCAAGCACACCTTTGCCGACGGATGCTGGGAGCCGTCAATGCTCGAGCTGCCATCCGGCGAGCTACAGGTCTATTTCGCGGACGAGGGTCCCTACACCACCAGCAACGAACAGCAGATATCCATGTGCCGCTCGTACGACGGAGGACTCACGTGGAGCGGCACCAACCGCATATCGTTCCGCGCGGGCTACAGGGACGGCATGCCCTCGCCGGTGCTGCTCAACGACCGGCAGACCATAGTGGTGGCGATAGAGGACAACGGCTGGCAGGGCTACAACGACTTCTTCCCCACCACGGTGAGATGCACTCTGGAGCGCAACTGGAAACGCTTCTGCGTGACGGGCGACAGCGAGAACCGCGACCGCACGCTCGACCTGTCGTTCTGTCCTCCTGCCATCGGCGGCGCGCCTTACCTTAGGGTGCTGCCGTGGGGAGAGACGGTGCTGTCGTGGCAGTCGAAGTATAACCACGGCTCCACCAACACCATGTTCACCGCTGTGGGCGACGAACAGGCGCGCGGCTTCAAGGCAATGTCCAACCCGTTTGTGACGTCTCTCACCGACCAGGCACTGTGGAACTCGGTCGCAGTGATAGATACCGGCGTGGTGGTAGCCGTGGGCGGCATCAACGGACGGGTGGAGATGATTAAAGGTTATCCCGTACGCCTGTTGCAGGCTGCCTGTGGCAAGCCCGTCGTCGACGGTGTGGCGACAGAGGGCGAGGGCTACATGAGGAGCGACCCGTCGCAGATAATGCTCGGCACACAGACCGGCACGCAGACTCTGGCAGACTTCGCCTACGACGAGGACTCGCTCTACTTCATAGCGCGGACGGCAGACCCGACATTCGTAAGCAGGAGAGGCACGACGGACAACGTGAGGCTCATGATAGACGCAGACAACGTATCGTCAACCTCACCGCAGGAAGGCATGTACTGTTTCTCGTTCCGCCGCGACGCCGTGTGCAGGGCGTGGCACGGCGAGGACGGCAGCTGGAATGAGACAGACGCATCCATGATAAACATGAAAGTGACGTCCGAAGAGCAGTCATACACCGTGGAGGCTGCCATACCATGGAGCGCGCTGGGCAAGAGCGAGCCTCCTGTAGGGCAGCGCATGGCGGCTACGGTGGAGATAGAGAACGTGGGCGAGGATGCCACCACCACCGAACGCATACCCGACGCGCAGCGCAACGCGTCGTGGACATACATGGAGTTCCGTCTGGCAGGAGGCACCGTGACCGACGGCATAGACAAGACCACCGCGCACGACGGTGACGGTGTGGACATGCGGGTGAGCGGCGGCACGCTCTTCATAAGCAGTTCCAAGGCTGTGAGAGAGATGACCGTGTGCTCCGCCGACGGCAGGATAGTGGCAAGAAAGGAGAATCCCGGCACGCGCTTCAGCACGAGAATAGCACACAAGGGAATCGCCGTCATAAGGCTTACTCTCTCCGACGGCAGGAGCGTCAGCAGGAAAACGGCATTCTGAGAAATCCTGTCCGCAAAACAGTTATTATAGAATAGCCACGGCACTCACCACACGCCGTGGCTTTTACATGCATATACGCCCTGTCCGGCACATACTTGTCCGGCATCAGCCATCAGGTCACACACACGATGAAATGGCTTGTTTTACATTAAAACAATGATGGAGTCAGCCTTGTAGAGACGCAAAATCTTGTGTCTCCCGAGCAAAAAGTGCAACAATGACATGCATTTCCCCACCTCATTTTATTGCGCCTCGTTGCTTGTGAGACGCAAGATTTTGCGTCTCTACTTTGGATAGTACACGTATAATACAACGTTATGTCATGTGTGAAACAACGCACGCAAGGGCAATGAAAATATGCTTTCATATTGCCGAATGCAACCTGTCTTACTTCAAAAAACGCCCATTTCATCGTACTACATACCTACTCGCAACGCATGAAAAACATAGGAAACACACACAATAATGCTCTGCGCCCCTCCTTGCACACATCACCCCGTCGTGCATCAGTCACCACACTACACCCGCGCTCACACCAAGCCGCACGTCCGGCACACACCCTTGCTCCGACAGCCCCGGCAATACCTGTTCACCGGAAAACAGCCATGCGAAACAAAAAGACAGATAATAAAAACATTATTACCTTTTAATTATTTGTATCATAAATAAATTTGCCATCGCAGCACAAGGCATGCGAAAAACCTCACCGGCACATCCGGCTTCACATTATGGCGTCAGATTCACACCGGACACAACCGGCACGTGGCGGCGCACCAGACCGAAAAAACATCAGCCCGTGTACGGTTAACAACTCATAAGGCTGAATATAACAACAAATATTACTAACTAAAACTGACATTCATGAAAAAAGGACAAGTTTTACTACTCTCAGTCATGCTTTCATTAGCAGGCAATGCCAACGCGCAGGATTCGGGCGAGCTTATCGATCTGCTGCCTGAAGGAGTCACAGCCAACATCAATCCTGAACGCAAGTGGGACAAACAGAAGAACCTCGTGGTGGCTGGCTCGCCGGAGAAGGGATACAAAGCATTCTTCGCGGCTACCGACAGCGAGCACGGAGAGGAACTGTGGGTGACCGACGGAACAAAGGAGGGCACGCACATGGTAGCCGACCTCATACCCGGCTCCATAAGCTCAGAGCCGTGCTACATATCAAGGTTCAACGACAAAGTGCTCTTCTCGGCTTACACCGACGAGTACGGACGGGAGACATACATCTCTGACGGTACGGCGGAGGGAACAATTCTGCTTGCCGACACCTACATCCTCGGCGACGGAGACCCCAAGGCTTTCATACAGATGGACGAGAAACACGCTGTCTTCGCAGCCACCGACGACGAGAGCGCGGAATACGATCTCGTGCGAGGAGCGCAGCAGTGGCTGTGGATAACCGACGGTACGCCCGAGGGGACACACCGCCTCTACGAGTGCGACATGCGCTGGCCCGGACAGGACAACACCACCCTGCACACGGCATACGTGCGTGTGGGACGCCGCGTGTTCTTCAAGGCAGACGACAAGGACGGCACGACGGGCGAGGAACTGTGGGTGACCGACGGTACGCCGGAGGGCACATACTGCGTCATGGACATCAATTGGGAACGCTACGGAGAGGGTCAGCCCGGATATGAAGAGGGCTACACGCGCAACAGCGGACTCGACAATCTGGAGAACTACAATAACGAGCGCGTGTTCTTTCAGGCGTGGACACCCGACTACGGCTCTGAGCCGTGGACATCGGACGGACTTGCCGCCGAGGGTCTCAACGGTCCGGGCGAGAGCGGAACGGAGCATACCTACATGATATACGACGCCCATGCCGGAAAGAACGACGGAGGCATAGGCTTCAGCTCAAGCACGTTCGGAACGGGATGGGAGGTATACAAGGACCGCATATGGTTCCGCGCATGGAGCGCCGAGACCGGTTATGAGTTCGGAGGCACCAACATGCAGAAAGGCGACTACCACGTATACGACATCTTCACACGCGAGCCGTCACGCGACAACAACTCATATTCAGACCCGGGATGCATATTCGACGGTGTCTACATGTTCTGCGCCTCTGAAGGATTCGACGCCGCCCTCGGACAGACCGGAGGCGAGCTGCACTACTTCGACGGCGAGAAGGTTGTGTTGCAGTATGACTTCTGTCCGGGCACGAAGTGCGACTGGGTGAAGGAGCAGACCGTCGCCGGAGGCTCTATGTACTGGTGGAACGAGTCTAACGACGTAGCCGCAGGGTTCGGCACAGGGCTTTACCGCCTCGACGGCAAGGACGAGGTGCCGGTGGTATGCACCCACATCGTGCCTACAGGCGACTTCGTGCACTCGCTGCGCAACCTCGGAGGGACGATATGCTTCGCGTCAGACGCCACCAAGAAGGTGTATGTCTACAAATACACCAAACCGGGATGGGACGGCAAGAGCGACATGGGATATCTCGAACCGGAATACCGCACACCGGCGGAGATTGCAGCCGGAACGGACGCCATAAAGGACATAGAGGCTGAGGACGGCTCCACTGTGGACGTATACACGCTCGACGGTGTGCTGCTGCGCGCCAAGGCGGATGCCGCGAAAGCCACCGAAGGTCTGGCAAAGGGCGTATACATTGTAGGAAAGAAGAAAGTCATAGTACGTTAACAAGTCAAGGACGGACATGCCTGACGCCTGCCGTCAGGCGTGCCTCCTGCTAAGGCAGACCGCCGGAAACCGGGCATGGCACGGCTTCAAGCCTGTCGCGGCGGCAGAATCCGGCGGTCCGCCCGTTTCTGACTCATGTATCACAGGGCGGGAACCTAAATCATATTCATATGCACAAACACATAATCACAAGACTTACGATGCTTCTTGTGGCGGCACTGTTCGCCATGACGGCATACGCACAGAAGATAAAGGTGACGGGAACTGTCACCGACGGACAGAACAAAGAGCCGCTAACAGGCGTCACCGTGAAGGAGAAGGGCGCGGGCAACGGTGCCATAACCGACATCAACGGCAACTACACCATAAGCGTTCCGGCTGACGCCACACTGCAGTTCACATGCATGGGATTCGTCATGCGGGAGATACCGGTGAACCGCCGCGCCAGAATAGACATAAGCATGGAGGCTGACTCGAAGATGCTCGACGAGCTTGTCGTCATAGGATACGGCGTGCAGCGCAAGAGCGATGTGACCGGATCGATATCGTCAATACAGGGAAAGGACATCAGCAGCCAGCCTGTGTCTTCCACCTTGCAGGCTCTTCAGGGCAGAGCGGCGGGCGTGAACATCATACAGAACACCGGTGCGCCGGGAAGCAACACCACTATAAAGATACGCGGAACAGGAACGGTGAACGACGCCGACCCGCTGTATGTGGTAGACGGATTCATTGTTGACAACATCGACTATATCAACCCCAACGACATAGAGAACGTAGAGATATTCAAGGACGCAGCCTCAAGCGCGGTGTACGGATCGCGTGCCGCCAACGGCGTAGTGGCTATAACGACTAAGGGAGGCAAGAGCGGCAAGACGAAAATAACCTACGACGGATATGCGGGAATATCATCACCGTGGAAGAAGATTGACGTGATGGGCACGGAGGACTATGCCCTGATGCTCGACTACATCAACGACCAGAAGGTGTATTCCACCGACGGCAGACTGTACATGTCGGCTGATGCGGACGGCGGCTATTACTACGACGAGCACAAAGCCTACCTCCTCGACACCATAATGACCAACTCGCCGAAGAGCTGGTGGGACGCCATCACACGCACAGGATTCAAGCAGTCGCACGGCGTGTCGGTGTCGGGAGGCTCGGAGAAGACACAGTATATGGCAAGCGCGGGCTATTACAACGAGAAGGGAATAGTGGAGACGTCGGAGTTCAGACGCTTCAACGCACGCCTCAACGTAAGGACACGGCTGGCGAGATGGCTCACCCTGAACGCCAACATGGCGTACACATACGAGAAACAGGCTGGTGTTCCGGAAGGCTCGTCGAGCATTCTGAAGCAGGCTCTGTACCAGTCGCCGATGACATACATGTATAACTCGAAAGGCTACTGGTCGTCATCACATCCTGTGGCAGTGCTCGCGCGCAACCATGAGCGGATGCACCGCAACCGTCTGGACATGAACATAAGTCTCGACGCAAGCATATGCAAGTATCTCACCTATCAGTTCAAGGCGTCATACTACATGGTGCCGCAGACTGACGACAACTTCTACGAGGTGGGGAAACTGAACGAGGACTTCGGAATGACAGACCTCACAACCGTATACAAGAACCAGACGCGCACGGACAAGTGGGAGATAAACAACCTGCTCACGTTCATGTGGAACGACAGACACCACAACATCACCATACTGGCTGGACAGACAGCGGAGGGCTATAAGTATGACTACCAGCAGTCGCAACGCAAAGGCACGCCAAGCAACGAGTATAACTTCCACTTCCTTTCAAGCGCGTACACAGGCGACAAGACCTACGGACTGCCCAACGAATGGACAGCGATAGGTCTGATAGGACGCATAAACTACAGTCTGAACGACACCTATCTGCTACAGGCTAACATACGCGCGGACGGCTCTTCGAAGTTCTCAAAGGGCAACCGCTGGGGTATATTCCCGTCGGTATCGCTGGGATGGAAGTTCTCTAACGAGAAATTCATGCAGGGACTGAGGAAATGGCTGTCGCTCGGAAAGCTGCGCGTGGGCTACGGCATACTCGGAAACAACCGCATAGACGTGCTCTCACGCTACACTTATCTGACATTCGGATACAACTATCCCTACGGACTGGGGCACCACACGCTGCAGAACGGAGCCACAGCGACCGCGCTCGGCAATGACGGCATAAAATGGGAGAGGAGCGAGAGCTTCAATATCGCAGCCGACCTCGGACTGTTCGACAACCGGCTGACGCTCACAATAGAATACTTCAACCGCAAGACAAGCGACATGCTTCTGCGAGTGCCCACCGTCAGCTCGGCAGGACTGGACACCGCACCGATGACAAACGCTGGAGCAGTGCGCAACTACGGATGGGAGTATGACGTGAAATGGCGCGACAACATAGGCAAGGACTGGCGCTACGAAGTGGGATTCAACCTGTCGTGGATAAAGAACAAGGTGGTGAGTCTCGGCACCGGCAACGAACCGATATACGGCTCTTATCTGAGCGAAAGCAGCATCGTGGACTATGTCACGAAGACCGCTGTGGGACAGCCGATAGGAAGTTTCTACGGATATGTGACTGACGGGATATTCAACACATATGAAGAGGTGAAGGCAAGCGCACAGTATGACGCCGGAAAGAACTACTGGGAGCAGTCCACCCTGCCCGGAGACTTCCGCTTCAAAGACCTGAACAACGACGGACGAATCACCGCAGAGGACCGCACTTATCTCGGTTCGCCGCTGCCCGACTTCATCTTCGGCATACCGGTGTCGGTGGGATACAGGAACTTCGACCTGAACATCTTCTTCCAGGGACAGACAGGCAACAAGATATTCAACGTGATGGACTACTATCTGTACAACGCTTCGAACGGCAATGTTTACGCGGACATACGCGGCAAACACTGGTCGGGACAACTCGCCTCAGGACGTGAGTTCTTCCCTCTCAACCTGAACGCCAGCGTGCCTGACCTGCGCAACAATGACAAAGCGCGCAACTTCAGGGCAAGCGACTTCTTCATTCAGGACGGCTCTTACCTTAGACTGAAGGAGCTGCGGCTCACCTACACCTTCCCGAAGAGCATCACCGGCAGGCTGAGACTGTCTGACCTCGCACTGTCGCTCACCGCATACAACCTGCTGACATTCACCGGATATGACGGTTTCGACCCGGAAGTGGGAAAGGTGGTGGGCACCGAAGGCAACAACCTTAGCATGGGAGTGGACCACGGAAACTATCCGCAGGCACGCTCGTTCACATTCGGTGTTAAATTTGGAATATAATATTAAAACGGTCATCTTATGAGAAATATATTTTGCAAGACACTTCTGGCAATATCCGCAATGACGGCATGCGGCTGCAGCGACTTCCTTGACAAGGACGTGGACGGGCATGCCACCGACAAGAACTATTACGACACGCAATATAAAATGCAGACTTCGCTCAACGCAGCATACGACATACTGCAGAGCGACTCGTACAATGATCAGGAGTGGAGGTTCGGGGAAGCGTGCGGCGACAACGTTCTCGGAACCGACGAGGGACTGTCGTCGCACATGGGACAACTGGTGAACTTCCGTTTCAACACGTCGAACTCATGGATTCTGCAACGCTGGAACGTAAACTATAAAGGCATACACCGTGCCAATCAGGTGATTTACAACATAGGCAAAGTGCGCATATCCACAAGCGAGTATGCGGCATATCAGGGGATAAGATGGATTCTCGGACAGGCTAAATTCCTGCGGGCGTTCTATTACTTCAATCTCGTGAAGACATTCGGAGGGGTGCCTGTCAGACCAGAGGACGAGAGTGTGAGGAAGCTTGTGATACCGCGCAACACGCTGGAGGAATGCTATGCGTATATAGAGAAAGACCTGCGCGAGGCGGCGATGATTCTTCCTACGGTCTATCCAGCGGGCGAGACGGGCAAGGCAACGAAAGGTGCGGCTGTGGCTCTGCTTATGAAGGTGCTCATGTATCAGGCAAAGCCGGGAGTGCCCTCTGATAAATGGAGAGAGATGAAACGCATGGGCGACTATTTCATAAAGGGAGAGCCGATGACCTGCGGAGAGATGCTGAAGTATGACGGAAAGGAAGACTGGGAGAAGCTGAGGGAGAGGCTGTGGTTCAAGCCTGAGAGACTGAACACGCCGGGCGACCCTTATGAGACTCCGGAGACACCGCTCGACGCGCTGGACAACGTCTATTCACTGTCATATACCGACTATTACGGAGCACCGCTGCACAACGGCGACAAATGGGCTTATGTGTACCAGTGGTATGGCGACGGCGAGTTCTGCCGCGGATCGGTGTTCGAGGCGGTGTTCAAGGAGAGCGCGGACGGCACCGGAGGCGACACCAACGAAGGAGCGGGCATAGAGTTCTTCGATGTGGGTACGGTGAAGATGTATGCCACATCAGGCATTCTCGCAAGTCTGTTCGGCACCGACATACGCAAGGACTTCCTCATTCACCATCAGGGAAACACTCCCGACGGCGACATATGGCAGGGAGGCGAAGGACGATATGTGTCTCTCAAATGGTACACTCCGAAGAAAGACAAGCCGCAATATGCCGGTGACAACGGCAGAAACCGCAGGATAATAAGGTTTGTGGAGGTGGTGCTCATGTATGCGGAGGCACTGAACGAATGCGGCGACCGTGAGAACGCGCTGGCGCAGCTCAACAGATGCAAGGCGCAGGTGAACACCATCAACAACAGCAACAAGCTGTATGCGGCAGGAGGATACGGATGGCTGAGAGACCAGATATGGCAGGAACGGAGAATGGAACTCGCATACGAATGGGACAGATTCTTCGACATAGTAAGGCAGGGACGGGCTGCGGAGGTGCTGCACGCGTTCGGACGGAACAGACCCAACAGCCGTGGCATGTCTTTCGTAAAGGGAAAGAACGAACTGTTCCCTATACCACAGACAGAGATTGACGTGTCAAACAGCGTGGTGGAGCAGAATCCCGGATACTGACAATGACGTTTCAGAACATGATAAAGGAAACCAAACATAAAATCAAAATGAAGAAATTATCGAACATTATAATACTTGCAATGATGGCAGTAATGCTTGCCGCATGCAGCGGTGAGAATCAGGAGGCACGCACTCCGGTAGCCAGCATTACGGTGAATGCCGACAGACTGGAAATCAACCAGTCGATGGAGATACGCTTCAACGGCGTGGCTGACCAGGTGGTGATATTCACCGGTGACAACGGACACGACTACGACCTGAGAAACGAGAGCAATACCGGATTTGTGATGAATAAGGGTCTTTTCACATACTCGTACTCAGTGCCTGGCAAATTCAAGGTGGTGTGCGTGGCGACGACCTACGACACGTATATGGGAGACAACATGAAGACAGACATAACCACCTTTGAGGTGACCGTGTCTGACGATGTGACGACAATAGACAAGGTGTCGTCGAGCATCACTCCCAACATATATTACGCAGAGCTTATAGACGACGTGAACTGGGTGATGAGGGTTCCGGCAAAACAGCTTTACAACAACCGCGAGATACCGCTGAACGCCACGCGGCAGAGACTGACGTTCGAGATAGCGTCGGACTCATCCAGAATATATGTCGACAACGAGCCTTACGCCATCAACAACTATTATGACCTGACAAAGGTGCACGACATCCGCGTGACGGCAAACTCCGGAGACAGACGCGACTATAAGCTTTACACACTCATATATCCGGAGTTCAAAGCCATATCAATCAACGAAGAGAAGGCTACACTCACACGAAACGCATTCTATCAGAACCTGCAGACTTACACGTTCAGCCTGCCGCAGAATACTGATATAAGTAATGTGATACCGGAATTCAGACTGGATGACGACGTAAGGTTCTACGCCGGTGACACCGAAATAAAACCGGGAACAGCCATAGACCTGACGAAGACAGAAGTGAAATATTCTCTGAGGAGAGCCCGGACGGATAATCCGGACATCAATGCCGTGTCTGATGTCATATTCAACATCACATATAAATGACTCTACATTATATATAAATAAATGTGAACATAATGCTCAAGACAATATTTATTGCTTTATTCCTCTTATCGGTCACATTCTCCGCGAGGGCGGAGGATGTGACTCCATACAGCGGCTCACGCATATTCTGGGACCTTTCAACACGAAAGACCGTGTTCAACGCGGGAGGATACTCACGCATGATACAGCTTCAGGACGGAAGACTGATGGCTGTCTGCGAGGGGAACGGCATAAACATAGCGTTCAGCAGCAATCTCGGCAACACGTGGAGCAGTCCGGTGAAAATAGTGACAAACACCAACAACACTCCCAACAGTGTGCCAGACCTCATACAGCTTAGGGACGGGACTATCATCGTGGCGTACAACCCGCGCCCGGCGGAGCCTTACACGCCAGACCGCAAGTTCGGCATAAGATGCAAGCGCAGCACCGACAACGGCATGACTTGGAGCGACGAGATATTCATCTACGACGCCAAGCACACATTCAACGACGGATGCTGGGAGCCGTCAATGCTCGAGCTGCCCTCCGGAGAGTTGCAGGTGTATTTCGCGGATGAGGGTCCTTACACCGGCAGCAACGAACAGCAGATATCCTTGTGCCGCTCGTATGACGGTGGAAAGACATGGAGCAAGGCAAGCGTTGTTTCGTTCAGGGCTGGCTACAGAGACGGCATGCCGTCACCGGTATTGCTCAAAGACAACAAGACGATAGTGGTGGCGATAGAAGACAACGGCTGGTCCGGATACAACGATTTCTTCCCCACGACAGTGAGATGTGGTCTGGAAACAAACTGGAACGGCTATTATGTGTCGGGGAACAGCAAGAACAGGGAAAAGACACTCGACCTTGCGTTCTGTCCTTTGGCTAAAGGCGGCGCGCCTTATCTGAGAGTGCTGCCATGGGGCGAGACGGTCCTGTCATGGCAGTCGGAATACAACCACGGCTCCAGTCTGACTATGTTCACGGCTGTAGGAGACGAGAATGCCCGCAACTTCAAGGCGATGTCGAATCCGTTCATCACATCCCTGTCTGATAAAGTCATGTGGAACTCGGTAGCGGTAATAGACACCGGGACTGTCGTAGCGGTAGGCGGAGTGAACGGGAAAATAGAAATGATAAAAGGATATCCTGTCAGAATGCTGTTGGCTCCGTACGGGAAGCCGCGCATAGACGGTGTAGTGTCGAGAGACGAAGGTTATCTCAGACCCACTTCCTCGCAGATAATGCTTGGCACACAAACCGGAACAAGGGTGATATCCGATTTCGCTCACGACCGCGACTCGCTCTATTTCATCGCACGGATATCCGACCGCACTTTTGTAAAGAAAGGACGGAAGACCGACAATGTGCGCCTGATGATTGACGCGGATGATGTCTCTTCCACAACGCCCAAGAAGGGAGTGTACTGCTTTTCGTTCAGCCGCGACAGCGTATGTCAGGCATGGCAGGGCGATGAAGGCAACTGGAGAGTGTGCGACTCGTCGCCTGTCAATATGAAAGT
>ULSM01012424.1_pt1 | contig 20589 bp, 20 predicted proteins | sample 1956381 | NCBI WGS metagenome assembly ULSM01 (sample SAMEA4835710, study PRJEB28245) | human gut metagenome | biome: gut microbiome; material: fecal sample | place: Denmark | collected 2008 | reverse complement strand
CGTAAGGAATTTCAGCGTATGCTTGCAGATGCGGAAAAGGGCTTGTTCGATATGGTTGTAGTTAAGGATATTTCCCGTTTTGCTAGAAATACCGTTGATTTACTACAGAGTGTTCGCAAACTGAAATCTCTCGGTATTGAAACACAGTTCCTGACCGCCAACATGACTAGTATGGGCAACAGCGAATTCGTTCTAACAATCTTCGGTGCATTAGCGCAGGAGGAGAGTGCCAACACATCCAAGCGTATTAAATTTGGCAAGAAGATGAATGCGGAAAGGGGGCGTGTTCCTAACATCGTCTTTGGTTATGATAAGACGATTGGTGACTATTTTAAACTTTCTATCAATGAGAACGAGGCAAAAGCAATTCGTCAGATTTTTCAGTGGTATATCGAGGAAGGCTATGGCGGATCGAAGATTGCGAATATGCTCAATGAACGAGGTATCAAGACCAAGCGCGGTAATAACTGGAGCCAGAACGCTGTTTGCCGAATCCTGACCAATGAGATATACACGGGAAAGATTATCAACGGCAAAGAAGAGATTGCAGATTTTCTGACCGGTCAGAGAAAGGAAAAGGATGAATCAGAATGGCTTGTTACGATTCGACCGGAACTTCGGATTATTGAGGAAGAAGTCTTTGACAAAGCACAGGATATTTTAAAAGGTCGTCATGACTCCTTCAAAATTACGCATGAGCGACAGAGTAACAAATATTTATTCTCTACATTGATTAAATGCAAGGAGTGCGGGTGGTCTTTTCGCAGAACGGTTCGCCAATACAAGAATACTTATGTGCGTTGGGTGTGTTCCGGGCATAATGGGAAAGGTGCGGATAGCTGCCCGAATGCAGTGACGGTAGATGAGGAAGAATTGATTCAGGCACTACAGGAGTATTTTCAAGAGATTCTTAGTAAGAAGAAAAAAGTAATCAATTATGTGATTAAAGAATTTCAGCGGGTATATAAAGCAAAAGATGAAAATATTGAGTATGAAAAGCAGCTAAATGCAGAATTGAACAAACTTCACAAATCCCGTGAAAAATACATGGACATGTATACTGATGATTTGATTTCCAGAGAGGAATTGAATGAGAAAATCGGTGGGATGCGAAAAGAGATTGAACGGTTGGAGAATGAACTGAAAATGGTCTCTTATCATCTGACGAAAGGAGAACAACTGGAAGCAATTTTGAACAGTACATTCAAGCAACTGGAAGATATCACAGATGTTCATGAAATGACAAATGCACAGTTGAAACGCCTGATCAATAAAATTGAAGTAGACAAGGATGGCAATGTAGATATTTACCTGCATCTTATTGGTGATTTGGGATTGGATGAAACTGTTTTAATTGAAGGAGATAAAAACACTGAGGAAAAAGGAACTAAAAAGGTTCCAAATAGTTACAACCATACATAAGGATGTTACAGAACGTCTGGAAAAAATCAATGCATCTCTGGCAGCAGAGACAAGAAAAGTATTGGATGTCAACAAATCCGAGCGCCATATCCGCGGAGGGCTGGCGACGAAAGAAAAGTATTTACATATGCACGGGTAAAAAACGTATGCGTTGTACGTATTAATTTGAAACAAACAATCATTTCATGATTATGCACCACACAGGAAGTGTCAGCATTGAGAGAAAGGTAGAAAAAAGATCATTCGGGAGGCGTATGGATTTCCGAGCGGTCTTTTTTTGTGTTTTACAATGCACGTTTTTAGTGTGTATAAGCTAATGATAGAAGTAAATACAGGAAAACTATATATTTGAAAAAGATAATAGAAAAGGTAAAATATAATAGATGAAATGAAATGACAACTGAAAAAATGATGTCCAAATTTGACTTTGTTTTAAGATAATATTTTAAAAAATAAAAGGAACTTAAATTTTAAGAATATAATTTGAGTTTGTTTTTGAGATTAAGAATATTATTTGAGATCGTTGCATATAAGTAAAGAGGATGATAGAATAGAAAGAAATGGAGGAAGTTAAATGACAGAGGAAGAATTAATCGGAAAACTTGAAATGATTCAAAGAATGAAATCGGAATCAAATATTCTTGAATTAAAAAGTGCAGAAAAAGGATGCCCACAGCATTTGTATGATTCTTTGTCCAGTTTTTCAAATCAGGATGAGGGCGGAATCATTATTTTCGGAATTGATGAAAAGCAGGATTATAAAGAAGTAGGAGTTTATGACCCGCAGGACATACAAAAAAAGATAAATGAACAATGCCTGCAAATGGAGCCGATTGTCAGGCCGTTATTGACTGTTGTACAAAAAGATGGAAAGGCATTTGTTTCAGCTGAAATCCCGGGCGTTGATTTGACGGATAGACCAGTGTTTTATAAAGGAAAAGGATGTTTGAAAGGCTCTTATACGCGTGTGGGTGATAGTGATGAACCAATGACAGAATATGAGGTTTATAGTTACGAAGCGTACAGAAAGAAGTACCAAGATGATATTCGCAGAGTGCAAAGGGCAACATTATCGTCGCTAAATAAAGAAAAGTTAGCATTATATATTGACTTACTTAAAAGCGGAAAACCCAATTTATCGAACATGGATGACGAAAGTATTTATGAGTTGATGAGTGTGACTAGAAATAATGAGATAACATTGAGTGCAACGATGATTTTTAGTCCATATCCGCAAGCGTATTTTCCACAGCTGTGCATTACTGCAATTGCTGTACCAGGAACAGAGATTGGATGCATTGGCGATTCAGGAGAGAGATTTTTAGACAATCAACGAATTGAAGGCAGTATTTCAGAGATGCTTGATGAGGCAATTAGTTTTGTAAAAAGGAATATGAAGAATAAAACAATTATTAATCCAGAAACTGGAGTGCGCGAGGATCGGACAGATTATCCTATTACTGCAGTCAGGGAGGCAATTGTTAACGCATTGGTGCATCGCGATTATAGCATACATACAGAGGGTATGCCGATACAAATTATCATGTATGAAGACAGAATGGAGATAAAAAATCCAGGAGGTATATACGGAAGAATAAAAGTTGACCAGTTGGGTAAAATGCAGCCGGATACGAGAAATCCTGTATTGGCGTTAACATTAGAAACATTACGTATTACAGAAAATAGATATTCCGGAATACCGACAATTCGCAGAGAAATGGAAAAGTTTCATCTTAGAGAACCGGAGTTCGCAGACGAGAGAGGCAGTTTTACAGTGACATTTTATAAGGCAGGAAATATCAGTAAAGAGGAGCCAGAACCAGAAGAAGCAAACAATCTTTTGGTATTCTGTAGAACACCACGTACAAGAAAAGAAATATGTGAATATCTGGGACTATCTTCTGTTACTTATGCTATTCAGACACATGTTATGCCGTTGGTAGCAATTGGAAAGATTAAAATGACAAATCCTGAGAAGCCAAAGAGTCCAAAACAGTTGTTTTATAGTGAGTAGGTTTGATTTAGAAGAAAACTAATGAGAAATCAAGATTATAAGAATAGGAGTGACAACGAATGAAAAACAAAAAATGGAAACAATTTGGAAAACTGACAGAACAATGTTATAGAAATATGATCGGAGCAGAGAAGGACAGTTCCTGTTGGGAAAAAGCATTTGAACTTTTGATGGAGATTGTCAGAGAAGAAAGACAGAAAGAACCGAACTGTTTTCAGGAAGTTTATATGCTGGATGAAGCGACAGATTATAAATATGATATTTCAGAATGGCTGGAAGATTGTCTGGATGAGACAGACATGAGAGAAGAGTATGAGGTACTTCTCGGTATGTGTGATACTTTGCTGAGTTTGTTTGCATGGCCAGACTACACAGGCTCTGATCTGAAATTCAGAAAAAGTTCTGTATTGGAGGCTCTTGGAAGAAATAATGAAGCAGTATCCTTTTGCTGTAAATGGTTTGAAAAGGAACTGGAGAATATTATGGCAGCGACAGCTTATGTCTATGCATTGATCGGGGCAAAAGAATATGAAGCAGCAGAAAAACTGATTCATCAGTTCATCATAGACGAATCAGAATGTCTTGAAGAAAATGAAATTATGTTCCGTGCCGCATCAAAGTATTATGGGGCAATCGGGGACAAAACCAAAAAGAAACAGTTAGATAAAGTGTTAAAAGAATACGAAGCTTATGTGGACAAAATGATGGAAGAAGAATGGTTAGGCAGTGACGAAGATGGCTGGGAGGATGAAGAACTTCCGTTTGATTAAGATGTGTGGATGATATATGTATTTGCCGGATGAATAAAATAGCGCTTGCATTTCTGTTATGCACGTGTATAATGAAATTATTGTTGAAAACAATCAATCATCACGCAGGTGATGTGGATAATTGAAAAAGATATATCATACGACTGTAAGGATTGAGACAGCCGGCAGGATGATATTGGAAAACGGGGTGCTCGCACAGGCGGGCTGAGAGTAAGCAGATGCTTTAACCCAGAACCTGATTTGGATAATGCCAACGTAGGGAGATAATGGAACGCAAGTGTGTTTTTTGTGTGCAGGAATCTTTGGTTGGGTTCCTGCATTTTTTAATATGAAGAAGGCAAACAGCATGAACATCACAAGAGAACAGTTAAAATTATACGCTGTCACAGACCGCAGCTGGCTTGGCAGCGAGACACTGTATGAGCAGGTAGAGAAAGCGTTAAAAGGCGGCGTGACCTTAGTGCAGCTTCGGGAGAAAACTCTTGATGAGGCTGCTTTTGAGAAAGAAGGACAGGAGTTATTAGAACTTTGTCATCATTATAACGTACCGCTTATCATCAATGACAACGTGGAACTTGCAAAGAAAATCCATGCGGATGGTGTCCACATCGGACAGTCTGATATGGAGATAAAAAATGCAAGAGAGCTTCTTGGAGCAGATAAGATTATCGGTGTGACAGCAAAGACGATAGAGCAGGCGAAAGCAGCAGAAGCTGCAGGAGCAGATTATCTTGGAAGCGGAGCCGTTTTTGGAACAAGCACGAAAGCAGATGCAAAACCGATGGAATTAGAATTATTTCAGGAAATCTGTGAGAGTGTAACAATTCCGGTTGTTGCGATCGGAGGGATCAACGCAGACAATGTCCTTCGGCTGAAAGGCAGAAAGATGGCGGGAGCAGCAGTTGTCAGCGGCATTTTCGCATGTGAAGATATTGAAAAAGGAACAAGAGAACTACTTGAAAAAGTAGAAAGTATCATTTAATTAGGTAGGAACTGCAGAGCAGTTTTTATATACAGCGGCAGATTGGGGGCACCACCTTAGGTCGCTATACAAAATTAATGCAAAAGAAGGATTTTTCTTCGGAAAAACAAGGAGGATTTTATGTTTACAGCATTAACAATCGCTGGAAGTGATTCCAGTGGAGGCGCCGGCATCCAGGCAGATATTAAGACTATGACCGCAAACCGCGTTTACGCGATGAGTGCGATCACGGCTTTGACTGCCCAGAATACGACCGGCGTAACAGATATTATGGAGGTGACTCCAAAGTTTTTGGCAGAGCAGCTGGATAGTATTTTTACGGATATCAATCCGGATGCAATTAAGACCGGGATGGTTTCATCAAGTGAACTGATCGAGACGATTGCGGACAAACTGACAGAATACCACGCAAAAAACATTGTAGTGGATCCTGTTATGGTGGCTACCAGCGGAGCAAGACTTATCAGCGAGGAAGCCATTGGAACATTGAAAAGTAAATTATTGCCTCTGGCAACTGTTATCACTCCAAATATCCCGGAAGCAGAAGTGCTTTCAGAGATGGAGATCAAAACAGAAGCAGATATGGAAAAAGCAGCAGAGACCATCTGTAACACCTTAGGTTGTGCAGTTTTATTAAAGGGTGGACATCAGTTAAATGATGCCAATGATCTTCTTTTCCAGAATGGAAAAGAGCCGGTATGGTTCCACGGAAAAAGAATTGACAATCCAAATACCCATGGAACAGGCTGTACCTTGTCTTCCGCAATTGCATCAAATCTTGCAAAAGGAAGAGACTTGGAAACCTCTGTCAAGTATGCGAAAAACTATATTTCCGGCGCACTTGCCGATATGCTTGACCTTGGAAAAGGAAGCGGCCCTATGAATCATGCATTTGCAATCGAAGGAGAATATGAAAGATGAGTGAAAAAAGAACTTCCGTTTTTTCAAACGGCTTAATCTGGTTTGGGGCAGGAGTGTCTTTAGCTGAGATCCTGACCGGTACCTATTTCGCACCACTTGGTTTTGGAAGAGCAATGGCAGCAATTCTGCTCGGACACCTGATCGGCGGACTCATGATGTTTGCCGCAGGAATGATCGGGGCAAAAGAGCGGAAAAGTGCCATGGAAACTGTAAAAATGAGTTTCGGTGAGAAGGGAAGCCTTCTCTTTGCAGTATTAAACGTACTGCAGCTTGTCGGCTGGACTGCTATCATGATCTATGATGGTGCACTCGCAGCAGACGGCCTGTTACATAGCGGCATATGGATCTGGGCAATTGTGATCGGGATTTTGATCATAGTGTGGATCTTTATCGGACTGACCAATCTTGGAAAGTTAAATACCGTTGCAATGACCGCACTTTTTGTATTGTCACTGGTACTTTTTAAGGTGATCTTCTTTAATACAGATTTTGTAATGCCGATCGCAGTAAGTGACGATATGATGACTTTTGGAGCTGCGGTAGAGCTTGCAGTCGCAATGCCTCTTTCCTGGTTACCGCTTATCAGCGATTATACGAGAGAAGCAGAAAAACCATTTGCAGCAACCTTTACAAGTGTATTCGTATACAGCGTAGTCAGCATTTTTATGTACATGATCGGTATGGGAGCCGCTATTTTTACCGGCGAATACGATATCGCACAGATTATGTTAAAGACAGGTCTTGGCGTTGTGGGATTACTGATCATTGTATTCTCAACCGTTACAACAACGTTCTTAGATGCTTATTCCGCAGGAGTTTCCTGTGTTTCCATTTCTTCTAAAATTCAGGAGAAATGGGCAGCGATCATTGTTACTGTGATCGGAACGATCGCAGCGATCGTTTATCCAATGGATAATATTACAAACTTCTTATATCTGATCGGATCTGTTTTTGCTCCGATGATCGCAGTGCAGATTGCAGATTACTTCATTTTGAAGAAAGCGGATTCTGAAAAAAATGCTTTCCAGTGGCGTAATCTGATCGTATGGCTTGCCGGATTTATTATTTACCGCATATTAATGCACGTAGATACTCCGCTTGGAAATACTCTGCCGGATATGGTGATCACAGTCGTTCTCTGCCTGATTGTGGAAAAGGTTGCAGAAGCAATGCGAAAATGAGGACGAAAGAATGAAAAAATCTAACTTAAAGAAATTAACAGTCACAGCAATTTTAGCAGCAGTAGCCGTAGTGGGAAGCTTATTTTCCTTCCCGGTATTCGGTTCAAAATGTGCACCGGTACAGCATATGGTAAATATTTTATGTGCAGTTACCGTAGGTCCTTGGTGGGCACTGGCACAGGCATTTATCGCATCTTTGATCCGTAACTTATTAGGACTTGGAAGCCCGCTTGCATTCCCGGGAAGTATGTGCGGTGCATTACTTGGCGGTCTGCTGTATAAATATGGAAAGAAACTTCCATTTGCTTACATTGGAGAAGTAGTGGGAACCGGTATTCTCGGCGGAATGCTTTCTTATCCGGTTGCATATCTTGTTATGGGAAACACAGCAGCAACATTGTTTATGTTCGTAGTGCCATTCCTCATCAGTACCTGTGGAGGAACAATCATTGCGATCATTATCACACTGCCATTAAAAAAATCAGGTATGCTCGGAAAAATGAAGGACAGTCTGGAAGAGTAGATGAAAGTTTTTCTGCGCACTCTTTAATTTCTTATAAAGGAAGAGAAAGATGCAAAGTAAGAAAGCCTGTCGGGATTTATGTCCCGGCAGGCTTTCTTTGCATGTGACATTATGAAAGGGTGTTCCCTTTTTTGCAACGGAGAATTCCAAGAAGCAGCAATACCGGAAAGATAATTCCTGCCAGAATACCCATTTTCAGGTTGTCTCCCAAAGAATCTGAAATCATTCCAACCAAGGTGGGACCTCCTGCACAACCCATATCTCCACCTAGTGCCAGTAATGCAAACATAGCTGTCCCACCTTTTGGCAAAGCTGCGGATGCCTTACTGAATGTCCCTGGCCACATGATTCCTACTGAGAGCCCACAAACCGCACAGGCAATCAGATTTAATAACGGAGCCCGGAATAATGAAATCCCCAGATAGGATAAAATACATAGTAAACAACTATAAATCATAAAGTGATCTAAATTGATACGATCGCCATACTTGCCATAAAATAATCTTGAGGTTCCCATTAGAATCGCAAAAGCCATCGGTCCGGCTAAATCTCCTGCGGCTTTGGAAATTCCAAGTCCTTTTTCCGCAAAAGCCGAAGCCCATTGGCTTACTGCCTGTTCACTTGCCCCGGCACATATCATCATGATCAGTAAAATCCAAAAAACTTTCAGCCGGAACAATTCTTTTAATCCAAGACCGGTTTCGCCATCCTCAAGCAGAGGTGCAATTGGTACCTTTGCAAAAACAAAAGCGTTTCCAACAGGAATGACTGCCCAGATAATAGCTAATATTTTCCAGTTATCTATACCCGCTGCATAGAAAAACAAAGTTGATAAAAGTACAACTCCGGCATGTCCCCAGCAATAAAAAGAATGGAGCAGGCTCATCGCTTTCTCTTTATTATCAGACGGGCAGGCCTCAACGACAGGACTGACCAGAACTTCCAGAAGTCCACCACCTATGGCATAAATCATTACTGCAATCAAAATTCCGATAAAGGGAACCGGTAAAATTTCAGGTAAAACTGTAAGAAGAAGTAATCCTGCCGCTGCAAGGGCATGAGCTGCGATCATGGATACCCGATAGCCTATTTTATCGATGAATCTGACAGAAAGAAGATCGACCAGTAGTTGTATTCCAAAATTAAAAGTTACCAGTAAAGTGATCTGGGAAATCGGAACATGGTAGCTTTTCTGAAAAAATAAGAAAAGTAATGGTGTAAAATTGTTCACGACAGCCTGTACAATATAACCTACAAAACAGGCAGTGATCGTCTTATTATATTGGTTTTTCATTTGTTTTTATTCTCCTTTAACAAATGTGATTATATCGCAAAGATTGTGTGCAGTCATTGTACAAAATTGCATATTTATAGTACAATATGGTAAAAATTAGTATTTATAAGGAAATGCATTATGGACTATTTTAAGATAACTACAGATGAAACACTGCGGGAAACGGTTCAGCATGGCAGTGAACGTTATCCTTTTGCATATTATCCTGAGGATATCTGGCAATTTGATTTTCACCGTATCGACTGGCACTGGCATCATGAGCTGGAATTTCTTTATGTTGCAGAAGGCACAGCAATCTGCTTTATCGGTACAAGCAAAGTAGAACTGCATAAAGGCTGCGGCATATTTATTAATAGTGGTGTGTTACACTGTTTTGAAGCACGATCCAGCACATTTACGCCTAATATTGTTTTTTCACCAACTCTGCTGGCATCCGAAAACAGCCTCATTTATGAAAAATATATTCTGCCGGTGATAAATTCAGCAGTAGAATATCAGATTTTTGATCCAAACAGTACATCGGAAAGAAGTGCTTTACAGCTTATGTTACAGATTTTTGAACTTCAGGAAAATGGGCAGGATAATGAATTATGTACCATACAACTTCTGTTGCAGTTCTGGAATATATTGTTTAAAGATGGAGGCTTTAATTCTGATTCGGACAATCTCCAGCGGCTAAATCATAATCAGGCAAGACTGCAAATTATGATGCAGTATATACATGAACACTATGCGGAAGAAATTACACTGGAAATGATTGCGGCATCGGCATCTATCAGCAAAAGCGGAGCGTTACATATTTTTCAATCCGGCATACATTGTTCGCCGGTAGCGTATCTGATTCAATACAGGCTGGCACAGGCTGCCAGACAACTTTATACTACTCGAAAATCGGTTGCCTCCATTGCAAATGAAACCGGATTTACAAGTGCCGGCTACTTTTGCCGGAAGTTCAGGCAGTATTATAATAGGAGTCCAAAGGAATACAGAAAGAAAAAAACGGAAGAAAGTTCTTAAAGTTTGTTTTATAACTACACATTATAAAAAGCGTGTGTTATGATAAGGTCTGATGTGGAATCAGAAATAGATAATAAAAAATGACAGAGAAAATCAGAACACTACATAAGAGAGACGAGGAATCATGAGTATTTCAGAAAAATATATAGCAGAGCTTTATAACAAAATGCAGGAAGAGCGACCGATCATCCATTGTATAACCAACGCTGTGACGGTGAATGACTGCGCCAATATTTTACTGGCAGCAGGCGCGTCGCCAACGATGGCACATCATCCGCTTGAAGTGGAAGAAATCACCGCGGGTACGAAAGCACTTGTCTGCAATTTTGGTGCAATTGCTGATTATGAGGCGATGGAAAAGGCTGGAAGAGTGGCAGATGAATTAGGACATGCCATTGTCATTGATCCTGTCGGGGTATCCGGTTCGAGTTATCGGAGAGAAAAGTGCCAGACCTTGATCGAAAACATCCATCCAACCTGTATCCGTGGAAACTATTCAGAAATCCGGGCACTGATGGAGCATTGCAGCACAGCGACAGGTGTGGATTCCGGCGATAAAAATCTGGATATAGAGGCGATGAAGCAGTATGCAAAACAATATCATCTGATCATGATTGCTTCCGGGGAAAAAGATATTATCACGGATGGAATGACCGTTTATATCTGTGAAAATGGGGATGCGAAAATGGCAAAGATCACAGGCAGCGGATGTATGTCTTCGGTTATGCTCGGGGCTTTTCTGGGAACAGAGCCTTCCGTGCAGAGTGCAGCAGCCTGTTGTGCGTTTGTTGGAATTGCAGGAGAACTTGCATCGGAAAAAACAGATGCATGTGGAGGTGGAACCATGACGTTCCGCAACTTTTTCATTGATGAAGTATCTTTGATGACACAGGAAAAAATGAGTAGATGTAAGGTGCACATATGATTACATTAAATGATTATCTATATTCCGGTGATACGGTTTTTAAAATATTAAAAAAGTACGCACATGATTTACAGGAGTCGGCAGTCTCAAATCAGAATGAAGTGGATCTGATACATTGCAGGTTTTTAATGCAGATTATGGATTTGCTCGAGCATAATGATTTCCTGACCGCACAGTCACAGAAAATCAGAGAATTTTATAAATATATGGCGAAAGAATACCCGTATCTTTCTTTTGCATTTAAGGGGCGGATCAAATCATTAATCCGTGCGGAAGCAAAGTTCAATGGATATGTGGTGGAATATATTTATGACTATTATGAAAAACATGCGACGTATCCATCTGTCGTAGAATTAGGAGAAAAACTGAATTGTTTTCGGGATCTCATTGCGTACCGGATTGTTATTTCCATGCCAAAATGTCATGTGAAGGACAAGAAAGAGCGGGAAAATCAGGAAATCAAATATTTGTACGAGATTGCAAATGTATTAAAAGATTTTCTGGAAGAACGTGGTTTTACAGCAGAACCCGCTGGTGGAGTAAAGAAAAGCACATCTGAATTGTTAAGAGAGGAAGTCCGTCCTTATTATCGTGATTATATAACAAACGTGGACCCGGATGGTTATCGTTCGCTTCATATTACTTTTTTTGATAACAGTGCAAAATGCTATATGGAGATGCAGCTTCGGACGAAACAAATGGATGATATCGCAGAAATTGGTCCGGCAAATCATCTAGGTTATGAGAAAAAGCAGGAGAGTGAACGCAGAAGAAGAGATGCGATTCCAAAAGGAGAGTGTATCTATTTTGACGAAGCGTATGAGCGCGGAATGCAATTGCAGCAGTTGGAACTCAAAAATCTTGATGTTAATATGTTTGCAGCGGTAAATAACAGTCTGATCAATGATGGATGTGGGTTGTATCGGGGAAGATTGATTCTTCCATATGAACACTTGTCAAGATTTCAGAATGATCTGATTGATTAGGTTTTGTTAAACAGTTGCAGAGAAAATTCGATGTTCTGGAATATCTCAAAATGTATACAAAGAAATGCTTGAATTGAACAAAAAATTCGTGAAATTTAAACTATTATACGAAGAAAAAGAATATGCTATTATAATCACACGACGTGCAGCCGAACAGCGATCGCAGAGATTGTTGTCCGGCTGCATTTTTGTCTGTGAAAAATAAAGGAAAAGAGGAGAATAAAATTATGCCAAAAACAAAATTACAGGAAGTTGTTTTTACCATTTTGATGGTATTTGTCATGGTTTACGCCATGATCTGTTACAACATTGCACTGAATATGGGAGGAATGAGCAACATCGTATTCTTAAATGCATTTCATGAATTAGTGATCATGGGACCGATCGCATTTATTTTAGATTTCTTTTTATATGGAAGTCTTTCAAAAAAACTTGCATTCCGCATTGTGACACCGGGCGTGGATAAGCCAATCATGCTTATTTTAGCAATTTCATCCATCACCGTATGTCTAATGTGTCCAACCATGAGCTTTTTTGCTACTTTATTATTTAAGAGTGCAGGAAAAGAATTTATTGCGGTCTGGTTTCAGACAACTGCTTTAAACTTTCCGATGGCATTTTTCTGGCAGATCTTTTTTGCAGGCCCGCTTGTGCGTGCTATATTCGGAATGATTTTCAAGGAAAAAGAACCGCAGGTCATGAAAGAAGAAGCGGAATACTTAGAGGGCGGAGAAGCAAGATAATCCTTAAAAGGTAATACTATGTCCGGTATTTGGAAAAATAAGTGCGGCAGCGCAGTCAGTAACAAAAATGAAAACCCAAAACATATTCCATTTTTTTCGAAAATCCAGTGAAATATGATACCACCATTTTTGCAATATTTTTGAAAAAATGCAAACCCATAGAACGCCTGCAATGCCAAAACCTAACGCAGAAACCAGACAGATATACCCACGGAAATCAAGAAAATATCCGCTGTAATCCCAGTAACGTAAATTCCAGAAGAGATCAAGAAACCATCCAATCACAAGTTCTAAACCGGAGCCTAAAAGGGTAGAGAGGAAAAAGACAGTGACAGGGTGGTTTTTCTTATATTTTCCTGAAGAATCTGGCAATAATTCACGAGGGGATAATACAACCGAAAATAAAACTGCGCCAATCCCATAAACAGGCAGCCACGGACCGTAGAGAAAACCACGGTTTCGAAACGTTCCTTCTTTTACAAGGAAAATCAGAACCTCCCACACATAACCGCAGACAGAGCCTGTGAAAAAGAAAAAAATCATCAGTGAGAGAATATTTTGTATTGTATTCTGCTCCGGCCTGCAGAGTCTGGTAAAATCCGGAAGGTGTTTTTGCTTTTTCATGGAATAAGTATGCTGCCGGAGAAGAAAATTATGTATGGAGTAATAAGAGAAATGTGAAATGAATAAGATGGCACACCTGACATTTGCTAAAATAGAAATAAGGAAAATGAATCAGAAATGGAAATCTCAAGTGAAAAACGGAGATGAAAAGTAGAAAGCGGAAGTAGAAATCAAAAACGAAAATGAGAAATAGAAATCGAAAGTGAAAACCAGAAGTGGAGATCAGGAGCAAATATGATTGACAGAGAAAACAGATCAGCGTATGATAAGAAACACTAATTTTCAGAATATTTTAAATAATACAATGCACGCTTGCGAATATTCTGTTGAATAAAAACAGGTTTTGGGAGATGCTTTGTGAGACATCAGGAGGGAAAAGAATGGATTTACAATTAGTGAAAATGAGTGAAAAATTCAAACCACAGCTTCTGGATATGATAGATGAATGGACGAAAACCGGGGAAACCATTATTCCATGGGCAATCCGGAAAGTCGATTATCATGATTTTGATGCTTATCTGAAAAGTCTGGAAGAATCGGAGCCAAAAGAGGGATATGTACCTGCATCCACTTTTTTCGCATATGACAGGGAACGCGATATTCTGGTTGGAGCAGTCGATATCAGACATTCCCTTAACGAAGCATTATTGTTAGATGGAGGCCATATCGGAGACGGTGTGCGTCCTTCGGAACGAAGGAAAGGATATGCAACAGCGATGATCGCATTAGCGTTAGACGAGTGCAGAAAGCTGGGAATTGAAAAGGTACTTATGGTATGTAATAAGGAAAATACCGGTTCAGCAAAAAGTATCCAGAACAACGGAGGAGTTCTGGAAAATGAGATAAACGTAGAAGGTGAGACGGTACAGCGTTACTGGATACAGCTGTAGAGGTTACAATCAACTTAAAAATTTGCGTGCCAATTAAGCAAAACTATGCTACAATGAAACGAGCGATAATTTCATTTGCAGATTCAGATAAAATGGAACTATCAAAAATGCTGTTCTGACAAAAATCAGGACATTACAGAAATGAAAATACAGGAGGACAAAGGGCTGACTATGGAAAATATTTTTTCCCAGGAAAAAGTAATCGTCATCGACTTCGGCGGTCAGTACAACCAGCTGGTTGCAAGACGTGTCAGAGAATGTAACGTTTACTGTGAAATCTATTCCTATCGAACAGACATCGAGCAGATCAAAGCCATGAATCCAAAGGGAATCATTTTGACCGGAGGACCAAACAGCTGCTACGAGCCGGATTCACCAACCTATACCAAAGAATTATTTGAACTTGGTATTCCGGTTTTGGGACTTTGCTATGGTGCACAGTTAATGATGCACGTGTTAGGAGGCAAAGTTGAGAAGGCACCGGTGCGTGAGTATGGTAAAACAGAAGTAATGGTGGATACAACTTCTCCATTATTTGGAAATGTGGCACCGACGACCATCTGCTGGATGAGCCACTTTGATTATATTTCAAAACCAGCACCAGGTTTTAACATTGTTGCACACACGGCAGACTGCCCGGTTGCAGCAGCAGAAAACAGAGAAAAAAATTTATATGCGATCCAGTTCCACCCGGAAGTACTGCACACCGAAGAGGGAAGCAAAATGCTCCACAACTTCGTAAGAGGCGTGTGTGGATGTGACGGAACATGGAGAATGGATTCTTTCGTTGAGAGTACGATCAAGGATATCCGAGAAAAAGTCGGTGATGGAAAAGTACTACTTGCATTATCCGGTGGTGTAGATTCCTCCGTTGCAGCGGGACTTTTATCCAGAGCCATTGGAAAGCAGCTCACCTGCGTATTCGTTGACCACGGTCTTCTCCGCAAAAATGAGGGAGATGAAGTCGAGAGTGTATTCGGACCAAACGGTCAGTTTGACTTAAACTTCATCCGTGTCAATGCACAGGAGAGATACTACAACAAACTTGCAGGCGTTACAGAGCCTGAGCAGAAACGTAAAATCATCGGAGAGGAATTTATCCGTGTATTTGAAGAAGAAGCAAAGAAGATCGGAGCTGTTGATTTCCTTGCACAGGGAACCATCTATCCGGACGTAGTGGAAAGTGGTCTTGGCGGTGAATCTGCAGTGATCAAATCCCACCACAACGTAGGAGGACTACCAGATTTCGTTGATTTCAAAGAGATCATCGAGCCACTCCGTAACTTATTCAAGGACGAAGTCCGCAAAGCAGGTCTTGAACTTGGCATTCCGGAGAATCTTGTTTTCCGTCAGCCATTCCCGGGTCCTGGACTTGGAATCCGTATCATCGGTGAAGTAAATGCAGACAAAGTCCGCATTGTACAGGATGCCGACTACATCTACCGCGATGAGGTGGACAAAGCAGTTGCCGCCTACAAAAAAGAGCACGGCAAAAATCCATCCTGGATGCCAAACCAGTACTTTGCAGCCCTTACCAACATGCGTTCCGTTGGTGTTATGGGTGATGAGAGAACTTATGACTACGCAGTTGCACTGCGTGCAGTCAATACGGTTGATTTCATGACAGCCGAGTCTGCCGAGATTCCGTTTGCAGTACTTCAGACGGTTATGAGCAGAATTATCAATGAGGTGCGTGGGGTGAATAGAGTATTCTATGATCTGACGAGTAAACCACCGGGAACGATTGAGTTTGAGTAGTAAACAGAGAGCCGGGAAGTCGCATAAACAGCGGACTTCCTGGCTCTTAGTATGTGTTGTGATACCTTTTTGATACCTATTCAGAGAATAGTTGTTCTTCTTTCATAGACTCAATAGAGATAAACGATAGATTTTTATGCGAAATTAGGTTGTTTAAATAATCCGTAGTCTCTGAAAAACAATCTTCTTGAGATATAATTAAGATAATAAAACGAAAATTTCTGTGAGCAGTATTTTCGTATGAAATACCCTGCTTTTCAATTTGATTAACTAGTCGGGCAAGTGTAGCCTTTGAAACAGGATTATTCCAGTATTTGATTTCATATAATAAATCAATGTTATTATATTTTGAAGATGCAATAATATCATAATCGCAATTACCAACTTTGACATTTTGATGGACATTATACTTGCGTTTGAGTTTATTCTTCAGATAACTATAGCAGGCATCTTCTATTTCAAAAGCTTTTCTGATTCGAGAGGAAGTTGTTGAATTAGAAGGGGTTATTTGAGAATCAGAGTTTGAGTTTTCATGGTTCTCAATGTCTTCATTTATGACCTTTTCAGCAATTTCTTGAGCAGACATACTTTGAATATGCAATTCTTTTTCTTCTAAATCCAATTTAGTTATTTGATCTAAAGTTTTTTGTATTTGAAGCCATTTTAAACATCCCCAGAAAGTAAAAATTACACCAACAATAATAAACACAATACAAATGATGGGTAAGTATTTAAATATATTTTGAACGTATTGTATTTTGATACTTAAAAAGTCAGAAGAAATTTCTGATAAATTGTTTGCTTCTTCTTGTGTCATGATAATATCATATGAACCAGAAACTAAATAATGCAAGCAAAATAATGGCGCAACAATTAAAACAATACCAACTGAAACGATAAATTTATAAAAACTGTCGTATTGTAATTTATCCATTATTGATTTCTCCACTGATAACTGTTATTTTTCTTGTCATTTCCCTTTTCATCAACGCTACTGCTGGAAGCAGGCCAGTTGATTTTCCATTCAAAATATTCGTCCTCTGAAATTTCTCCGCTTTTTAGCTGTTCTTTCCGCAGACACCATTCACGTAGAAATTCATTTACAAGACCGTAATCAATCCACATAGCGACAGGGGCATGAGCAGGCCATTCGTCACTATCATTATAGCGAACAGACTTATCATCAGAAGCGTTGCACTTGACGGGATTGCGGACAAGCTGGAACAGATGAAAGGTATTGCGGTTGTCCTCGTCAAGCCAGAAAAAAGTCTGCATAATGTCCTCGGCGCAGCCGGGGGCTTCGGTAATAAAATTGATATAGTTGACATTCAAAATTTTGGCAATTTCCATGAGAGTATCTTTTTTGGGAACACGATAGCCGGATTCATATTGTGCTACACGAACATCAGCGTTGCGCTCCTCATATCCCAGCTTCAATCCTAGTTCCCGTTGTGTTAATCCCCGAAATGTGCGGATTCTCTTAATTCGTTCTCCCAGTGTCATAATTCTGTGTCCTTTCCTTAAAATTTACAAATTACACACCATAATCCATTCTTCTTTGTTTTCCCGTATAATATCAAAGCCGATTTTTCGATACATTTCAGCCGCATAATTAGCCTTTTGAACAGAAAGTGAAACACGTTTATAACCATGTGTTTTCAACAAAGATAGCATTTCTTTCATCATATCGGTTCCTATCCCCTGTCCCCGGTATTCTTTATATAGAGAGATGGCAAGAGAGGGCGTTTCATCATCAATATGTCCGTAATCGTGTATAATGCGTACCCAGACAGCACCAACGATTTTTTGTTCAACTTCTGCGACTAATGCGAAATCAGCTTTTGATGCCCCGAAGCGGTCAACATAAATTTGTAATTCGGGAGAAGCGATAATATTTTTCGGTGGCGGCTTTATACCGTCTGGAATAAAAATAGCTTCGTATAGAAATTCATTCAATAGAGGATATTCCATTACCGTCATTTCTCGTAACGTGTATTCCATAAAGCCCTCCTGTGAAAATAGTTATCCCGTTTCCTACATTGTAGCATACCTAAAATAATACGGCAACAAAAACTTATCAGAAATGCTAAATTTAATAAAAAAGATAAACTTAACAAAAAAGCTATTGACAATAGCAGAAATGTTAAGTATACTGAAAATATAGAACTTAACAAAAAAGTTAAAAATCTAAAAGGAGGACGTGTATTTGAAAAATGATTTATTTGTAACAGCCGGAGAAGTGGCGCAGGAATTAGGCATTTCCAAACCATTTGCTTATAAGCTGGTGCGGCAGATGAACGAAGAACTGGAAGCAAAAGGTTTTATCACAATCGCCGGACGAGTGAGCAGAAAATACTATGAAGAAAAATTTTATGGCATGGCACAGGCGAATTAGGAAAGGAGTGAGATTATGGCGGCGTACAAAGACGAACAGCGGGGAACATGGTATGTGTCCTTTCACTATTATGACTGGACTGGTAAGAATTGCAGGAAAGTTAAGAGGGGATTTAAGACCAAACGGGAAGCAACAGAGTGGGAACGGCATTTCCGTATGAAAGAAGCGGCTGACTTGGATATGACTTTTGAGGAATTTGTTCAGGCATACACAAGAGATATGAAGCCGAAACTGAAACACAATACCTGGCTGACGAAAGAGCATATCTTGAGGACAAAGCTACTGCCCTATTTCAAGGATAAGAAAATGCGTGATATTCGTCCGAAAGATATTATCCAGTGGCAGAATGAACAGATTTCCTATCGTGATGAAAAAGGAAAGCCCTATGCTCCGACTTATTTGAAAACTCTGCAATCAGAATTGAGTGCACTGTTTAATCATGCGGTACGGTTCTATGAACTGAAAAGCAATCCTGTTGTAAAGGCGGGGCCGTTGGGAAAGGGAAAAGCGGAGGAAATGTTGTTCTGGACAAAAGAGGAATATCTGAAATTCATTGAAGCGGTAAAGGACAAACCATATTCCTATCATGCGTTTCAGATATTGTACTGGTGCGGTTTACGAGTGGGCGAACTGTTAGCTCTCACGTCTCAGGATATTGATTTTGATAACAAAGTCATTCGGATAACAAAATCTTATCAGCGATTGGAGGGTAAAGATGTAATTACAGACCCGAAAACTCCGAAAAGCAAACGAAATGTAAGTATGCCGGATTTCTTATGTGAAGAATTGAAAGATTATATCGGCAGATTATACGGGATTCTTTCCACTGACCGTATCTTTCATCTGACAAAAAGCTTTCTGCACCATGAAATGACAAGAGGGGCGGAAAAAGCGGGAGTGAAACGCATTAGAATCCACGATTTGCGACATTCTCATGTATCACTGCTTATCAGCATGGGATTTTCGGCGGTATCAATCGGAAACAGGGTGGGGCATGAAAGCGTGGATATTACTTATCGTTATGCTCATATGTTCCCGACGGAACAGACACAAATGGCAAAATTGCTGGATGAAGAATTTAAGGAGGGCGCAGAGGAATGAGCGGCACACACAAATATCCGACAATCAGTTTCCGTATCTCTCCGAGAGAGAGGGAAGAAATCGAAGCAAAGATTTTCACAAGCGGCATGAAGAAAAAAGATTATTTTGTCCGTTCCTGCATTTATAACCGGGTGTGCGTGGTAGGCAAGAAAGAAACAGTTTATCAGATTGTGGAACGGTTGCAGGAAATGGAGAATCGGCTGGTGGAACTGGCGGAGCAAATTGATGGCAAAAAGCCGGGGATTACTTCCAAAGAAATCAGAGATTTGCGGGAAGCCTATGAAGATATGCTGAAAGCAATTCTTTGGATGTTGGACGGTGCAAGGTATCTGTGGCAAGGCGAAGAAAAAAGCCCTGACAGCGGCAACTGTTAGGGCTGTGATAACTGGAAAACCTCTGTTATCAACAATCACAATTCAAGTATAGCAGAGGTTTCTTCCGGTGACAACGAATTTTTCAAAAACGGAGGACATTATGGCAGGAACGAGAACAGAATTACAGATGATTAAAATGTCGGAGATACAGTCGCAGGAGGTGGCGTGGCTGTGGTTTCCGTTTATCCCTTATGGAAAGCTGACGATTGTACAAGGCGATCCGGGGGACGGTAAGACAACGCTTGTGCTGAACATAGCGGCGAAGCTGTCAAAAGGCGAGGGTCTGGACAGCAAAATGAAACTGACGGAGCCGCTGAATGTGATTTACCAGAGTGCGGAGGACGGGCTTGCAGATACGGTTAAGCCCCGTTTGGAAGCGGCAGGAGCAAATTGTGAAAATATTTCCGTCATTGACGAGAGCATAAAATCACTTTCCATGATAGATGAACGTCTGGAAGAAGCAGTCATAAGGACAAAGGCGAAGCTACTGATTTTAGACCCGATACAGGCGTATCTCGGCGGCGGTATGGATATGAACCGGGCAAATGAAGCAAGGGATATGACAAAGAAGCTGGCGACTCTGGCGGAGAAATATCAATGTGCCATTGTACTTGTAGGGCACATGAACAAAGGTAAGTAGGTAATCATCCGTACCTTGTTTTTCAAAAT
>ULSM01046268.1_pt1 | contig 21210 bp, 16 predicted proteins | sample 1956381 | NCBI WGS metagenome assembly ULSM01 (sample SAMEA4835710, study PRJEB28245) | human gut metagenome | biome: gut microbiome; material: fecal sample | place: Denmark | collected 2008 | reverse complement strand
ACGTTTGTGTGAGAGTAGATCACCGCCGGGCTTCCCTTTTGAAAGACCCGAGTCTGATGACTCGGGTTTTTTTCGTTTCTAAAGCCTATATTTTTTTACTGAAATAAGCTTCTTAAATGCTTTACCTGCGATCAATAATTGATTGCAGGTAAACTATCAGTTTGGTGAGGCTGCGGACCAGGAGATATTTACACTTTTAGGTGGATTTTCTTGGAGTTCTTTATACAGTAATTTTAAGAAATTACGAGCTCCTTCTATATCTAATTTGCTGTGTGCGTAACTTAATCTCTTAAGATCGATACTTAAATAATCATCATTTTTCTCAAGATTTAAATTACGAATTTTAGCAACAAGATCTGTTCCTTTAATTTCTTTGCAATCTAGAAGGTTAAATATGGCTACTTTCAAAGTATCAAGCGATGTAAATCCCAACTCAAGATGTGATCCCCAAATGCTGGCTTTGATTGATTCTTTTTTTAAAAGCAGCATTATAGTTCTTAATATGCAGTCCCCCTTCCAAGGGAATATTGCTAATCCTTGTGGACCATTTACTATATGATGGTGCTTAAGTTCCAAGCTCTTGAAGATTTTTATGCCATTAGCCAAATTTAGTTTAGCTTGTTTATTTAAAAAAGGAGGTATTTCTTCTTTGACGTAGATTTTGTACATCTCTTCACGAATTGTATCGTGAATCTGTCCGCTGCTGCCATAAAGCATAAGTGGTTCAGCAACTAGATTGCTGCTCTTAACGCCAATTAGTTTTCTCTCTTCGCTGAAAAAAACGACCTTCCAGCCTCGACCAGCAAATAGGAAAACATCATCTATTTCAAGACTTCTTGTTAAAGGCACAGTACCTATTTTTTTGTTATCGGCCTCAATAGTATATTCGTCAGGAGTTTTAAAAGAGGCATAAAATCCCCAATCGGAAACTAATTTTTCTCCTTCAAGACCTAAAGTTAAGGAGCCATCATTTAATTGCACAATAAGATCACTGTTACCTAAATCTCTCAGAAATCTGCTGTATATTTTAGGTGTACAGATTGAAAAAGGCCCTGTTTTGCAAAGCAGGTTATAAAGAGCCATTGCAGAAACGCTTCCATAAGATGCAATTACAGATAATGTTTGTTGTAATAGCGTAGAAAAAGCATACTCTTGTTTATATGGCGGTTCATACCAGCGCTTTAGCAATAGGTTTATCATTGCAATAGACAGTACGGTATTTTCTGAAAGAATAGAACATAAAGGCATGCGTAAGCCTGTATATTCTGGGATAAATAAACGCAATACAGCTAAATGATCACGACGGCCAGATCTACCTAAACGTTGTCTTAGAGATGATACTGTAGAAGGCGGATCTATCTGGGCAATGGATTGCACATTAGAAATATCAATGCCTAATTCTAAAGTAGCAGTACAGATCGCGGTAGTAGGGAGCTTGCCTTGCTGTAATCTGTACTCAAGACTCTCTCGCATATCTTTAGATAATGAGCCATGGTGAGGAAAAAACTCATTTGGCACATGATGCTGTGCGGAGAGATTTTGTAGAATGCCGGCAATAGCTTCCGTATAAAAGCGTGAATTACAGAAAACTAAGTTGGTAGTCCCTCTTAATAGTCTAAAGATATCGTTTGATAAACTTTGAAATTCTTGGCTAATATGCTTCTTTTCTTCTTTAAGATCAGGGGGATTATCATCGGCATTATGCAGATATTCCTTGATTTCATAGCCTCTGATTTGAATGGAAAGCTTATCTGTTCCAGAATTAGTTTGAGAGATGACTTCACAGTGACGATTGCTATTAGGTCTTAGGTATTTGATTACTCCCGAGGCATCAGCAAAAGTTGCTGAAATACCGATGCGTACAACTTGTCTTCCAATAAGATTGTCAAGACGGTGTAATTGTGATTGCAGCTGATAGCCTCGAGCTGTGCCTATAAAGGCATGAAATTCATCAATTATAATAAAATCAAGCCCATTAAAAGCTGTTTGCAGCCAATTGACATGATTTATCAGCATCGATTCTAATGATTCAGGAGTAGTTAAAATAATTCCTTCTGGATTTCTTAAGATTTGATCTTTTTTATTTGCTGAAACGTCACCATGCCAAGGAGTAACCTTTAAAGACATTGCTGAGGTCATTTCGTCTAGGCGGCGAAATTGATCGTTGATAAGAGCTTTAAGAGGACTTATATAAAGAATTCTTATGCCTTTTTTTTGTGGTGATTGGCAAATTGCAGTTATTGCAGGAAGAAAAGCTGCCTCTGTTTTCCCGCTAGCAGTAGAAGCTGAGATAATAATGTCATCTTGGCATTTTAGGATAGGTCCAACAGAAGCTTTTTGAATCGGAAGCAGATCTTTCCAGCCTTTACGAAAGATCCATTTTTGTAAATCCCGATTTAAGAGCTCAAAGGTATTTTTTTGCTCCATATGATCCTTAAAGTTTAAATGACATTAGCTCATCGTCATCTTTATTATTATCTGCCTGATTATCCGGCTGATCCTTATTGATAGTTACAAGTTCAGGTCCTGAGCTTTCTTTATCAACGTTTATAGTTCCTACAAGTGTTTGCCATTTGATTTCAGGATTTTGTTCTACTACAGCTAATAAATCGACAAAAGCTTTAATCGTATTTCTAGGTGTTCTGAAATAAGCTTCGCCTATAGTTTGGGCGCAGTGATTTAAGAAAGCTGTTAAAGCTTCGTCAGGCAGTAAGTATTTTTTGGGATCTCCTGAGGCGAAAACATTACGAATATTGCATAGTAAAACAAAAACCTCTTCAGGGGAAAGATTCTGTAAAGGCAATATCGGCGCATGATAATCAACTACATGGGCAATATCAGCAAAGGTATTATTTGCCAGGCGAGTATGTAGAGCCTCATAGCTGTATAGACCTTTACGCTGATCCATTAAAAATTCAGGAGTACCGCCAAGGAGAAATCCTAAGTGTTCAGCGCTTCCTTGCAGACAGTCATTAAGAATGCGTAATAATTGCTCATAATTGGCTGTGCGGGAGCGTTGAGAAGGAAGCTTATAAAGGTTAACAACTTCATCAAGATTAACTAATAAGCCCTTAAAGCCAGCTTGTGTAACAAAACGAGCAAGTAATTTGATGTGATCATAAATGTTCTGATCATCAACAATCGCTCTAACCCCTAAATCTTTTTTAGCATCAGCGCGAGAAGTATATTCGCCACGCAGATAGCGAATTGCTGCGTTACGAAGATTTTCGTTATCCTCATGATAACCACGCCAATAAGCAGCAATTACCTGAGCAAAATCGTATCCATCTACTAATTCAGAAAGCGAATTTAGACGATTTTTTATCACTTTTTCTACATCTTCGCCTTTTTCATCAGCAATGCGTCGCTGTTCAGTAATAAATTTTTCTACTAAAGAGACCATGGCATTACCTTCGGGGTGAGCTCGGGTGGCAAGATTGCGTGTAAGCTCTTTATAGAGATTGCGAGCTTGACCTCCTGATGCAAAAAGGCGTCTGTCAGGGGACATATCGGCGTTAATGACTACAAGACCTTTTTCAAGGGCTATATATCTTATAAGCTGCAGGAAAAAGCTTTTACCTGCACCAAAATCTCCGATAATGATACGAAAGGCACTGCCACCGTCGATGATATTATCTATATCTTCAATTAGAGCTTTTACCTCATTAACACGACCTACTTGAATATGTTCAAGCCCAGTACGAGGAGTTACGCCGGCTCTTAAAGATTGGATAATTGCGGTTCGTTCACGGGGTCTGATATTTGCCATCTCGTTTCTGTCTCCCTGTGTCTGTAAAAATTTTTGTGGATTAGATATTATAACGCAATTTTTGGACTTATTAATCGAATGCTATTTTCTAGTACCGGTAAGTAAAGCCCATCCTTCTTTACTTTGTTCAAGCTTCATATCATGGAAATCTGCGCTATAAGCATCAATTACCTCTTGAGCTTGTTCAACTAAAATTCCGGATAATGCTAATTTCCCTTTAGGGGCTGTAAGTCTGGCTATATCAGGTTCAAGCTCAGCTAAGGGGCCTGCGAGAATATTAGCCACAGTAATTTCAAAATTACCGTCAGGTACATTTTTTGCGCCAATATGAAGACTTAGTTTTTCAGCAACATTATTGCGGGCTGCATTTTCTTTACTAGCTTCAATGGCTTGTTCATCAATATCAATACCTGTTGCACATTGTGCTCCAAGCTTTAGAGCAGCAATGGCTAAAATTCCTGAACCGCAACCGTAATCTAGGACTTTTTTATTTTTAAAATCAAGGCTGTCTAAAAAACTTAAGCATAATGATGTTGTAGGATGAGTACCTGTACCAAAAGCAAGTCCTGGATCTAACATAACTATAATGGCATCTTTTTCTTCTACTTTAAGCCAGGAAGGACAGATCCATAAATGGCGGCCAAACTTTAATGGTTTGAATTGATCCATCCAAGCACGGATCCAATTTTTATCTTCTAGGCGGGTAGAAAGCATCGGCAGATGATCTCCTAAGATCGCTTTGAGAGTATCTAAAATTGGCTGAGGATCTGTTCCTTGGGGCAGTAGTCCGGTAACTTCTGTAGCAGGCCAAAGACGGCGTTCGCCAGGCTTAGGCTCCAAAATAGGACTATCTTCAGCATCAGTATAACTGACAGCAATAGCGCCTAGCTGTTCTAAAAGATTAGCTGCAGTATCTGCGAGCTTACTACCTGTACGCATTTTAATTTGTATCCAATCTGTATCTTGCATGATATATCCTATTATTTATCTAATAATATATTCCTGAGAAAGAGTAATATGCGTATCCGAACTGTCACTTATGTCGGCAATCATAGCTGAGAGATTTTCTGTGATGATGGCACAGTTATCTCCAATATCCAAAACATAAACATTATGGCTGCGTTCAAAGCGGGGCTTGTGCATACATATTCTATGGAGTTCTGTTAGTGACACGATATTAGGATCGTTAGCTTTTATATAACAAATACGGCCTTGTCTTATTATCGAACTTAAATTACTAAGTCCGCCAAAAGCTTTAAGTAAGGCTATGACATAGAGATCTGGGCTGCTGTGTCTATTTAGCTTAATTTTATTTTTTAAGTTAGGAAGTCTACGTGTATTGCGAATATAGCGAAATTTATATAAGTGTACTAAAAGTATCTGTATGCATAAGGTACTTATAGTAATAACAATTAAAGATTCGTAATAATTATGAGCAAAATTGATCCAGCTTAAATGCTTGAAAGAAAGATTTGGCAGATATAGAAGATGAAAATTGGTTAAAGCAGGCAGATTATAATAAAGACTTATAAAAAATGCTGCTACGGAGCTTAAGATAAAAGCAAAAAAACAACCTTGCAGGAATAGCAAAATTATAGTCAGTTCAATAGAAACACAAGTACCTATATGAGAGGTTAACGGTACAATTAGAGTAAAAAAACATAAAAAAGGGCGCAGATGGGGAGAAGATATAAAAGAGCTAGTTAATAAAATAATAGGTAATACTAAGATATTGCCAAGAGAGATGCTGTTTAAAAGCGCGTCAGTGTATTCATTATTATATTGAAGATTGACTATAGAGTTTAGCAAAGAATTAAAACCCAAAGCCTGCATCAAACTGTAAATCGGCACAATAATGCATGAAAAAGGAGAAGAGACAAGATTAGTAGTAAATGCAGATGATATAAAATTTCCAAGACTTTCAACAATTATCACAAGGATAATTAAAGTAATCTGTGGCAATATAAAGGTCAGCAGCAATTCTCCTAAAATGATTAAAGAAGAGCGTTTTTTTCTTGAAACATTGCGATCAAGATCAGGCAGTAATACTAAGGTAGATGATAATGAGGCAATTACCCAAGCCGTGGGCTGATTGAATAGTCCTGGCAGATTTTGCAGGCAGAAAAATGCTAATAAAAAATAATTACTGATTACCGCTATAAGCTGCAATATTCGCGAGCTAGTCGGTATTAGTAAAGCTGCTCCTAGAGCAAATAAAGAAGGAATAAATAATCTGCTCAGAAAAAGTATATCTGACTGCAGTGCAATAGAAAACTGATTACGTACTCTCAAATCAAAAGCATAAGAGATCAGCGTAAGCAACGCTAATGGCAACAGAAGTAATAATAGGCGAGGTTGCAATTTTTGATTTGGCATATGTTTAGATAATTATGCTTTCTTTTTTAATACAGCATCATTTGTTATTTTATCAGAACCTAAACCTAAGAATACTAGCATTTTTTCTTTAATGAGTTTTGATCGCTTTTAAAGACCTTTAAATGAAAAATTTTGTATAGCTGATAAGCTAATATCAGGGCAAGGTTAAATTTTTGTTATTATAATAAGGAGTTTTGGAGAAAGAATTGTGAAAATTACCCGACGTGAGCATGTTGCAGATGAAAATCTAGAGCCGTATATTCAAGATCCTGTATTGCGGCAATTATTAGCGCGTCGAGGAGTAAGCAATCAGGCTGATTGTGAATGTCTGCTCAGGGATTTGCTTCATTATAAAGATCTGAAAAATATAGATAAAGCTAAAAAACTTATAGCTGATGCCATCATGGATGATGAGCACATCTTAATTGCTGGAGATTATGATGTTGACGGTTTGACTGGTACAGCCTTAGGAAAAAGAGCTTTAAGTCTTTTAGGTGCTAAAAATGTCAGTGTTTATGTACCTTCTCGTTATGAAGGCGGGTATGGATTAAGTATCGAAGCTATAGAGCAGTATGTTAAGGAGCAGCATGTAAGCTTTATTATTACTGTTGATAATGGTGTCAGCTGTAAGGAAGCTATAGAGCATGCCAAATCTTTAGGCCTTAAAGTTGTTGTAACAGATCACCATGAGACCCAAGAAACTTTGCCTCCTGCAGATGTAATTGTCGACCCTAAGCAGCCAGGAGATAATTTCCCTTCTAAAAATTTATGTGGAGCAGGCGTTTTATTTTATGTTTTATGTGCAGTAAAAAATGAATTGCTAGAGCGTAATTTTTATAAAGGTAAAGCTCCTAATTTAAGCGTATTTTTGGATTTAGTTGCTTTAGGTACAATAGGAGATGTTGTCCCGCTTGACAGCAATAATCGCCGTTTAGTCAAATCAGGTTTTAGCCGTCTGCATCAAGGTCAGTGCATTGTGGGAATTAAATCTTTAGCGCAGATAGCTAAAATTGATTTAGCCACCATCAATGCTGTTAATATTTCCTTTGATTTATGCCCGCGACTAAATGCTGCCGGCAGAATTCGTCTGGACGGTAATCCTGCAGCTGATCTGCTTTTAACGGATGACGAAGATCTTGCTCAAGAGTTAGCTCTACGGTTAGATATGTGTAATCGTAGGCGCAGTGATTTTGAGCGTGTTGCTTTGAAAGAAGCTCGAGAAGATGCTAAGAATCAAAACGGCTGCAGCGCTATTACCTTGTATAGATCCTCCTGGCTTCCAGGGATTGCAGGCTTGTTAGCTGGCCGCATAAAGGATAGCTATAATGTTCCTTGTTTTGTGTTTTCTGGAGATGGGGAAGTAATTTCTGGATCGGCACGCTCTGTGCCGGGTTTTGCTGTAGCTCAGATTTTGCAACAGGTAGATTTTGCTAATCCAGGCCTATTGTTACGTTATGGCGGACATGCCATGGCTGCTGGAGCTTCGATAAAACGTGAAGATTTGGAACGTTTTCGCCAGGTCTTTAATGAAAAAGCCAGAGAGCATACTGGTGGTCCTCAGGAAATAGAAATGGTAACTGATGGGCAACTGCCAACAAATTACCTCAGCTTAGATTTTGCTTTAGATTTGGAGAGATCTGGACCTTGGGGAAATGGCTTTCCTGAGCCTACTTTTGATGGTGAATATATAATTGAAAAGGCTGTAATTGTTGCAGGCAGACATTTACGCTTATTGTTAAATTCTTGTGCAGACGGTTCTATGATGTGGGCTATAAAAATGCGCGCTAATGCTGCTGAAAAAGCTCTGTGTCCAGGAATGAGAGTGCAAGTAGTATATTCTCTCGGGGTTAACCGCTATTTTGGAGTGGAGCGGTTAGATATTAAGATTGAAGCTTTATGTTTGATATAAAGCCCTGCCCTGAGGCAGGGCAGGCTGATGTTATTTTTGTTTAATTCTTAAGGCTCCGTACATGCCAGCTCCGACAATGCCGGCTAAGTTCAGCATCTGTGCCGGCTTTATGTTTAGATCGCTATTTAAAACTTCTGCATATTTTTCAAATTTTTTAGAAGCGCCGCCTCCAAGTACAATCAGATCTGGTTGTAAAAGAAATGATACATACTCTAAATATTCATTTAAGCGTTTGCCCCATTCTTTCCATTTGATGTTTTCGCGTTCTTTTACAGCTCCTGAGCAATAACGCTCAGCACTGTCTCCATGGAAAATAAGGTGTCCTAATTCAGTATTAGGACAGAAGGTTCCATTGACGAATAGGCAGGAGCCAATACCTGTACCTAAAGTTAAGAACAATACTGTACCTGGAACATCTTTAGCCGCGCCGAAATAAAATTCCGCTAAAGCCGCTACATCAGCATCATTAGCAACATAGACCTGTCTGCCTAAACGCTTAGAGAATAATTCTTCTACAGGAATATTTATCCAAGATTTGTCTATGTTAGCGGCAGTTTTTACAATTCCATGTATGACACGCGAAGGAAAGCCGCAGGCAATCGGGCCATCAAAGCCAATTTGATTTACTAATTGACAGACAGTATCTGCAATAGCGTCTGGAGTTGCCGGCTGAGGAGTTAACAAGCGTATTCTTTCGGTTTTTAGTTCACCTGTGGAGGTATCTACAACAGCTCCTTTAATGCCAGTTCCGCCGATATCAAGTCCCAGAATCTCCATGTTTACCTCTAATTAAAAATCTATATTTAGATATATTAACAGACTTTTTTTTATCTAAAGTTAAATATCCTTAGGCTTAAATCACATTTTTAGGTATCTTTTCGAACTTAACTTATGCAAGTTGCTTAAATAAATTTTAAGCTTGCTTAAAGGATGTACTTTGCTTTGATATATGAATGTGCAAATTTGCAACTTTTATATAAGCATATGCTTATAAGAATTGAGTAAATTTGTTGGAGCATCTGATATTATTATAAAAATAATGATGAGGTGAAATATGCAACAGCTTCCGCAGCAGGTCTTCACAAGTGCTGAGGTCCGTTATATAGAACAGGTACATGCTAAAAGTCATAATGGTCATTGCTATGATTTGATGGAAAAGGCCGGTCATAGTGTTTTCAGCCATATTTTAAAAGATTTTCCGCATCCAAGAGAGGTGTGGATTTTCTGTGGTCGCGGTAATAATGGCGGCGACGGTTATGTAGTTGCTTTATGTTTAATTGAAAAAGGCATAAATCATCGCGTTTTTGCTTCTGGCAGGCCGCATGAAGGCTCTGAAGCATGTATTGCTTTTGAGTATTATCAGTCAAGAGGAGGCAAGGTAGAGTTTGCTTTACCTCAAGAAGGTTCACCAGAAGTAATAGTGGATGCTCTTTTAGGTACTGGTATCAAGAGTGCTCCTAAAGCAGATGCTGCTGAATGGATTTTATTTATCAATGATCTTCAGGGCTATAAAATTGCAATTGATGTTCCGTCAGGAGTAATGGCTGACACAGGCTTTGTTCCAGGAAATTGCGTTAAGGCAGATAAAACTGTCTGTATGCTTGCGTTAAAGCCAGGTCTTTTGACAGCAGATGCGGTTGATTATACAGGAGAGCTGTGTTTTGAAAGTTTGGGAGTAAACGTTTTGCCATTTTATGGACAAAAGCTTTTAAATGGTAATCAGTCTATCCCATATCAGCGCCTAGGATATGAAAATATAGTTCAAGAGCTGCCTGTACGCGTACCTTCGAGCAATAAAGGAGATAGTGGCAAAGTTCTGTTGATTGCAGGAGCCTTCGGCATGGGTGGAGCAGCCGCTATTTGCGGAGTCGGCGCTCTACGTGCAGGAGCTGGTTTGGTAAAAATTGCGACAGATCCGGATAATGTTAGTGCTATCAATGCATTGAGACCTGAATTGATGACGCTTAATATGCATGATGAGGAAGCTTTAAGCCGTGCAATTTGCTGGGCTGATGTAATTGCTATAGGGCCTGGATTAGGTAAAAGTCCAGAAGCTTGTGCTGTTTTGCACAGCTTAGATGGTGTACGTAAGCCTATTATCGCTGATGCAGATGCGCTAAATTTGATTGCAGAAGGAGAGTTTATTCAATCTGAACGTTTAATTATTACTCCTCATCCTGCTGAAGCTGGCAGACTTTTGCACATAAGTGCTCAAGAGGTAAATCAAGATAGGTTTACTGCGGCTTTTAATTTACATCAGCGTTTCGGCGGCGTAGTACTGCTAAAGGGCGCAGGTACAGTTATTTATGACGGCAGGCGGTTTACAATTATTTCTGAAGGTTCCCCTGCTATGGCTGCTGGGGGTATGGGTGATTTATTAACCGGCATGATTGCAGCATTATTGGCGCAGGGATTAAGTTTAAATTTAGCAACAGTATGCGCGTCTGTAATTCACGGCCGAGCAGGCGAATTATCTGCAATGAAAAATGGCATTATCGGCACACTGCCTTTAGATCTGTGCCCTTATATTAGGAAACTTGTAAATGGCATCATTGACTTTAAATCTTAAAGGACAGGAACAAACTGAGCTTTTGGGCGCTATTTGTGCTAAGATCATAACTTCTCTAAGCCAAAAGCTAGATCAAGCTGTTTGTGTATATTTGGATGGAGATTTAGGTGCTGGAAAAACTACTTTTTCACGCGGCTTTATTAAGGCCTGCGGCTATAATGGAGTAGTTCGTTCTCCTACTTATACCCTAGTTGAGAGCTATGAATTCCCGAGCTATAAAATCTATCATTTTGATTTATATAGACTTTTAGATCCAGAAGAACTTGAATACATGGGTATTCGCGATTATTTTTCTAAGTCTGCGGTGTGTTTAATTGAATGGCCTCAAAAGGCTTGCGGCTATATTCCTAAAAGCGATATAAAAATCACTTTTGATTACGCTCAGCATCAGCGTCGTGTTGTGATAGAATCAAGTTTACTCACCGATGACAACATGCAAGCTATAAACACTAAATTTCAATGAAATTATTCTTATCTGAAATTATTAAGTCTTTTTTGTGCATTGTTATGTGTACATCAATTTCAGTAGCCAGCGCGACTGAAATTAAGGCACTGCGTTCTTACGTTAATACAGATAAAACGCGCATAGTTATAGATGTTGATAAAAAACCTGTATATACCACAGCATTGAGTTATAAAAGTTTTAATATACGTATTAAGAATTTAAACAATGCTAAAAATGCTCCGCAAAAAATAAGTTTTAATGATAAATCATGCTTAATGTCATTTGATAGAGCTTTAGATGGCAATGATGTTCGTTACCTGTTTTCCCGCGGAAGCTGCGGCGAGCCAGAATATTTTCTTCTGGAGCCACAAAAGGGAACAGATAACTATAGGATTGTTATAGATTTTCCGCATAGCGGCAGCGGCAATACCGCTATTGCACAAAGCTCAGATACTCGTTCTTTGCAAGAACAGGAGCGAGATTTATTTATAGCTTGCAGTACTGCAGGGAAAGATGGCCTGCGGACAATGACTAAAGAGCAAGCTGATAATTATTCAAAAAAGCTTGCTAAGCTGCGCGAAGATTATGCGCAGCAGACAGTAGCGCAGCAAAAAGCTCAGGCAAAGCGACAGGCGCAGAATTTAGATAGTGAAACAGTGTCTGAAGCTAAGGCTCCTCCTTCTCCCGTACAGGCTATGCCGATAGCGAAGCCTTTTATTATTGCTATAGACGCAGGTCATGGCGGTAAGGATCCTGGAGCTATAGGCGGAAGAGGCGTGCGAGAGAAAAATGTGACTTTAGCAATTTCTCAGGCTTTAGCTAAATATATTAATTCTAATCCTAAATTCAGAAGCGTTTTGACTCGCAATAAAGATGTATTTTTATCTTTAGATGCTAGATCTGAGATTGCGCGTAAACGTAAAGCTGACTTATTGATCTCAATTCATGCCGATAGCGTGGCCTCAAAGAGCTCTTCAGCTCGAGGGGTCTCTGTTTGGGTTTTATCCGAAAATAGGGCTACCAGAGAAAACGGCAAGATATTAAAAAATAAGCAGTCTGATAAGCTCTTAGGAGGAGCAAGCGAAGTTTTGGAGCAAAGTGTCGGCAACCCTTATTTAGCCGCTACCATTTTAGATATGTCCTCAACTAATACTCGTTCTGAAGGATATTTGTTAGGAACAGAAATTTTAAAAAAATTAGGAAATTTTACTCATGTAAAGAAGAAGACCCCCGTGCATGCATCATTAGCTGTATTAAAAGCACCGGATATTCCGTCTTTATTAGTAGAGACAGGATATCTGTCTAATCGTTATGAAGAAATTCAATTAAATCAGCCCAATTATCAAAAACAGATTGCCTACCATATTTATCAGGGTATTAAGTCATATTATGAAAAATATCCTGCAAAAAAATTGCAATCGCGCGTTGAGTCTGCAGCGCGATCTCGATCTAGCGGTAAATCAGTGGTAGTAAAAGCAGGTGATTCTTTATCTGCTATTGCAACCCGCTATAAGACTTCTGTAAAAGAAATTAAAAGAGTTAATGCTTTAACAACTAATGTAATTCATAAAGGGCAAACTTTATATTTACCATGACCATTAGAAGATTATCTGTACAGCTTGCAAATCAAATTGCAGCTGGAGAAGTAGTGGAAAGACCAGCATCGGTTGTTAAGGAATTATTGGAAAATGCTGTAGATGCCGGCGGAAAAAAAATTACTTTAGAAATAAAGGGGGCGGGAAGACAGCTTATTCGCGTACGTGATGATGGCGCAGGTATACCTAAGGATGAACTGGCATTGGCTTTAGCTCCGCATGCAACCTCAAAAATTTCTACTTTTGATGATTTAAATGCCATTACAACTTTAGGTTTCAGAGGCGAAGCTTTAGCGTCAATAGCTTCTGTTTCAAAACTTACTCTGACTTCAAAGGTTAGGGAAGCTGACAATGCATATAGCGTATATGTTGAAGGCCCTGAGCAGATAAGCAAAATATTTCCTGCGGCCCATTTGGATGGTACTACGGTTGAGGTAAGTGAGCTTTTTTTTAATACCCCTGCAAGAAGACGTTTTTTAAAGTCTGATCGTTCGGAGATGCTTAAAATCAGAGATGTCTTTACTAGATGCGCTCTAGCTAATCCTCATTTGGGGTTTGAGCTGATAAGTGAAGGCAAAAGTTTATGTAAGGTCAATGCAGCAGTAGATGAAAGCTCAAAGATGCGAAGATTATCTAAGCTTTTAGGTCCAGAATTCGAACGCGAAGGCATTATTATTCATGGGGAACATCCAGCTCTAGAGATAGAGGGCATTCTGCTGTCAGCTCCGCCTGCTTTTGCTCAGGTGCAGGAGCTTGTTTATATTTTCTTGAATGGGCGTGCTGTTGCAGACAGAATGTTAAGTCATGCTCTCAAAGAAGGTTTTTTTGAAAGCTATCACCGCAATGTGCCTGTAAGAGCTGTGGTGTATTTACGGTGTGACCCTCATGAAGTGGATGTAAATGTTCATCCTCGAAAAGATGAAGTGCGTTTTCATAATACTGCTCAAGTTCATGATATTTTCGTGCAAAGTATTATAAATTCCTTAAGCCGCTGTCTCGATAATGCTGCTTTAGCGGAAAATTTGGGAATTAGCGAGATAAAAGCTCCAGAAAGCTTGCCTGCTTTCCCAAGCGGAGTAAGCGCAAAGACCGTAATTTCTGAGGAGGCTCATGAGGGGGATTTAGCTCTTAAGCCAGTAAAAAAAGCTTTAGCCGCTGCACCAATGCAGGAGCGTTTTTTCAAAAAGGCGCAGGAAGCTGTAATTAGAGCGCAGGACAGTACATACGCCAGCATAAATCATGTGCATAATTTAGCTGATATAGATGTTTCAAGTTCAGCATTAAAGTCTGGTTTGATAGTTTTAGATGAGCCTGTTTGCGGCGCAAGCTTGGTTCTATTTGATAAGAGGCTGTTTTTAGTTAAAACTGAAAGCCTGTTAAATAAGATTAGAATTTCAGATTATATGCAGGCTGTTTTAAATAATAATGTTAAGACCTCTCCTATGCTTGTACCTTTTGCCGTCAAATTAGGACCTTTGCAGCTTAAAGCTTTGAAAGATGCTAAAGAGATTGCCGAACGTTGCGGATTTAACATAGATTTAAGCCGTACTATAGTATCATTAAAGTCTATACCTGAGGTTATTCGCAGCTGTGATTTAGCTAATTTAGCCCCTAATGCTTTAACAGTAATAGCTGCAGCTAAAGAAGATTTAAGCAAGGGTATCTGTCCTATGCAATTAGCAGATTTGATAGCTAAAGCTTCTTCTCCGATAGTTTTAACCCAAAATAAAATCCAGGAACTTTTAGATAGATTAGAATCCTTAGATGACTTATTGTCTTTAGGTGAAGATTGTCAGGAAGTGCCGATTAAACGCTTAGCTAAGGAATTTTTAGGAAAAGCTTGATGTTCGCTTTAGTAATATTAGGTCCCACAGCTTCAGGTAAAACCTCTTTAGCGATTGCTTTAAGCAGGTATTTGCGCTGTGAAATTATAAGTTTGGACTCAGCCTTAGTTTACAAAGGCATGAATATAGGATCAGCTAAACCGACGAAAGAAGAACTATCTTTAGTCAGACACCATTTAATTGATATTTGCGATCCTAAAGATAGTTACAGTGCAGCCGATTTTAGAACAGATTGTATTATTAAGGTAGAGGAAATTACGCAAAGGGGAGCTTTGCCTATTATTTGTGGCGGTACTATGATGTACTATAAGGCCTTAGTTGATGGCTTATCTCCTCTGCCGCCAACAGATGATAAGATTCGTGCAGAAGTTTTAGCCGAAGCTTCGAGAATTGGCTGGCCTCTAATGCATGAAAAGCTCAAAGAAATTGATCCTAAAAGTTATTTGCGCTTAAATCCTAATGATAAGCAAAGAATTTCGCGGGCTTTAGAAGTTTATTATCAAACTGGGCGAAGTATGAGCTCTTTTTTTGATGAGCAGCCTAAGGAAGCGTGTCCTTTTGAACGTTTTGAATGTATCTTATTACCCAAAAATGATGATAGGTCAGCTCTGCGAGACTCAATTAGGCTGCGTTTTAAGCAAATGCTCGAGCAAGGTTTTGTAGAAGAGGTCAGAACGTTAAAGAATAGGGGAGATTTAAATTTAAATATGCCTTCAATGCGCAGCGTCGGCTATAGACAGATTTGGGAATACCTTGAAGGAAAATATGATTTTGAAACTATGCAGGAATTGGCAATTCATGCGACTGCTCATTTGGCAAAACATCAAATGACCTGGCTAAGAGGTGCTTTGGCTAATTCAAGCGGTAATAAATTACGCCTTGATATTGGTGATATAAATAATTTACAGAAAATCTTAACTGCTATAAATCCATATGTGAAAGAATTTATAATTTAATATTTAAGCAGTTTTCGTGTAAATCATGGTTCTGATTTGTTATTAGTAACTATCGATTATTATTTTTTTTATCATTAACTGATATAGGCTGAATTTTGACTTTTCTTTTTGCTAGAATGAAGAATCATATAGATATTTATGATAGCAATACTTGAAAATCAAAAAATAGGTTAAACCTTTTTTTGCTGATTGAATAGTTGTTTTGACTATGACGACAGTTGAAGCCTTTAAAAGTTTTTAGCTTTAGTTAAGAATTAGCTTCCTGTTACAAATAAAATTAAAAATGGAATAATTATGGCAAAGCTTCAATCTCTACAAGATCCTTTCTTAAATGCTCTGCGTAAGGAACGTATCTTAGTCTCCATCTACCTTGTTAATGGAATTAAGTTGCAAGGTCAAATAGAATCTTTCGATCAATTTGTGGTATTGCTTAAAAATCAAGTCAATCAAATGGTTTATAAACATGCCATTTCTACTATTGTTCCGGTTCGAGCAGTAAATCTGCCTCAGCTTGAGGAAGATAGGGAAGAAAATGAAGCCTAATTTTTAGATGAGTATAGATAGGCTAATGCCGGATAATTCTAATAATCAGTTATTAGGCGCTACTGTACTTGTTCATGTTGAGTTGCCTGCTGAAGAAAATCAAGAAGATTTAGAGGAACTAAAGCGACTGGTGGAATCAGCAGGCGGTGTGGCTTGTGAAACCTTTATTTGTCGCCGTGAGGCGCCAGATCCTAGTTCTTTTATTGGATCAGGTAAGGTGTTGGAGGTGGCAGCAGCAGTTAATGCCACTGAAGCCAAGACAGTCGTCTTTAATAGTAAATTAAGTCCAGCTCAGGAACGCAATTTAGAGAAAGCCTTTTCTGTAAGGGTAATGGATCGAATTGCCTTAATTTTGTTAATTTTTGCGCAGAGAGCGCGTACTTATGAAGGTAAACTTCAGGTAGAGCTGGCGCAATTACAATATGAGCAGGCTCGCTTAGTGCGCGGATGGACCCATCTTGAACGTCAAAAGGGTGGTTTTGGTTTACGCGGCGGACCTGGTGAGACTCAGATTGAGCTAGATAGGCGAGCTTTACGAGAGCGTATTGCAATTATTAAGCGCGATCTGGAAATCGTTGCAAGGCGGCGTGAGCAAAATCGCAATCTTCGCCGGCGTAATTCTATAAATGTTGTTTCATTTGTAGGTTATACCAATGCAGGCAAATCTACTCTTTTTAATCGTTTATGTGGAAGTGATGTTTACGCTGCAGATCAGTTATTTGCAACATTAGATCCAACTTTAAGGACAGTTAATTTAAAAAGCGTAGGCAAGACAGTTTTTGCAGATACGGTAGGCTTTATTCGCCATTTGCCTCATGATCTTATAGCTGCTTTCCGTTCTACCTTGGAAGAGACAGCTCAGGCTGACCTTTTATTGCATGTTGTTGATGCTTCAGATCCGCGTAAAGAAGACAATATTAAAGCTGTGGATGAGGTCTTAAAACAAGTAGGGGCCGCACAAGTTAAAACTCTTATTGTATATAATAAGAGTGATTTGGTAGCAGATAGTAAATTTGAGGTGGTGCGCGATGAAAATGGCTTACCTACTCGTGTTTACGTCAGCGCAAAGACTGGAGAAGGTCTTGAAAATCTTTTAGACTGTGTATCTGAGATTCTTTGTGATAACTTATGTTCCTTTGAGGTGGTTATTCCTCCCTCTGAGGGTAAACTTAGAGCTTTTCTTTATGCAGCTTCAGCTGTAAATAGCGAAAGTTATGATGATAATGGATGTATTCATCTGCAATTATCAATGCCTGCTGTAGAGTGTGCCCGTATTGATAAGCAGACTTCAGGGGCATTATCGCGAACTTGTATAGAGAAAAAGCTGCCTTGGATTGAAGAAGAATTTGATTTTGATTCGGTTGAATAGAATTATGAAAAACCAAAATATAGATATAATGGGGTGGAATGCCCCTGGCTCTGGTGGGTCGGGCAATAATAATGATGACGGTCATCAAGACAGTCCAAAACAAGACCCTTGGGGGCGTACTAATAGACAGACAAATCGCCAAGGTTTTAATGCTGACGCTGTTATCAAAGCCTTAAAAGATATGTTTTTGGGTAAAGGGCGGAAGGGATCTCAAGGCAGCAATAATAGTTTTAAGAAAGGCTCAAGTTTTGGGGTGACTTTAGCTATTGCGGTGCTTTTGGGCTTTTATGTATTTTCTGGATTTTATACTGTAAGAGAAGCTGAGCGCGGCGTAGTTTTGCGTTTTGGCAAAATTTACGATGTAGTTGAACCAGGATTGCGCTGGAAATTTTCTGGTATTGATACTGTAAATGTCGTAGATATTGAACGAGTAAGAGCTATTCAATCCTCAGGAACAATGCTTACTGAAGATGAAAATGTTGTTTTAGTCGAAATGGATGTTCAATACCGCATAGCTGATCCGGTAAGTTATCTGTATTCAGTGGTAAATCCAGACAATAGCTTGTTAGAGGCAACAGATAGCGCTTTACGTTTTGTGGTGGGTCATACTTTAATGGATGACATCTTAACCTCAGGACGCGAAATGGTGCGTCAGAATACTCGCGATTTATTAACCTCAATTATTGAGCCTTATAATACAGGACTTGCTATTGTTGATGTTAACTTCTTGCCGGCACGAGCTCCTGAACAGGTAAAAGCGGCGTTTGACGATGCTATTGCTGCTCAGGAAGATGAGCAGCGCTATAAGCGTGAGGCGGAGGCTTATGCTAATGAAGTCTTGCCTAAAGCTGAAGGCCAGGTACAGCGTATTACACAAGAGGCTGAAGGTTATCGCTCTCAGGTAGTATTAAAAGCTCAAGGTGAGGTTGCTCGTTTTGAAGAAGTCTTACCAGAGTATTTAGCGGCTCCTGATATTACACGTAAACGTATTTATCTTGAGACTATGCAAGAGATCTTAAGCAAGTCCCGCAAGGTTGTAATCGATGCTCCGCAGGGACAGGCACCAATTTTATATATGCCTTTGCCGCAACAGGAAATGGTGTCTAAGGCTCCTGTAACAAAAGAAGCTGCTCCTCAGGTAAATAATAATACTCAGGAGAATACTAATGTTAATCCTCAAACTGAAGGTAGCGCTTATCCGCCTTTAAATACCTCAGGTTATTCTGATATCCGGAGAGACAGATAATGCGTAAGTTAAACTTAAATTTAATCTTAGCTTTAGTAATCATCATTGGCTTTATTGCCTTTCATGGCTGCTATGTAATTTCAGAAGGCAGCAAGGGCATTGTCACCCGTTTTGGCAAAGTAGTACGTGATAACGAGCAGGCTTTGAAAATTGTCGATCCTGGGCTTCACTTTAAGGTGCCTTTCTTAGATAAAGTGAAAACTATGGATGTGCGTATTCAAACCATTAGCTCAAGTGCTGATCGTTTTGTTACTTCTGAGAAAAAAGACGTTATTATTGATTCATATGTAAAATGGCAGATTGATGATGCTGCAACCTATTATTTGACCACAGCCGGCGGAAATAAGATGCAGGCTGAGGAATTATTGCGCCGCCGCATCAATAATTCCTTGCGCAGTCAAATCGGACGTCTTACTATCCATGAGTTAGTTTCAGGGGCTAATAACGACAATATAGATAATTCTTTTGATGCTGTTGTTGATGATAAAGCTGTTGATGAAGAGCCTATCGTAAGCTCTAAGCGTGATCAGGTTATGCAAAATGCTTTAAGAGATATAGGATCTTCAGCTAAGGCTTTAGGCATAAAAATTGTTGATGTACGTATTAAGCAGATCAATTTGCCTCCTGAGGTTTCAAATTCTATTTATCAGCGCATGCGCGCAGAGCGCGATGCTGTGGCCAAATTACATAGATCTGAAGGCCGCCGTGCAGCTGAAACAATTAAAGCTCAGGCTGATCGTGAGGTAATGGTTAAGATTGCTGAAGCTGAACGTAATGCTAGAAAATTGCGCGGTGAAGGCGATGCTGAGGCTACAAAAATTTACGCTGATGCGTATAATCGTTCCCCGGAGCTTTATGAGTTCTTGCGTTCAATGGAGGCTTATAAACAGTCAATGAATTCAGGTAATGATATTTTAGTATTAAAACCTGACAGTGAATTTTTTAAGTACTTTAATAACGCTTTTGGTAAAAGTAAATAGTTTATAGAGGAGATCTGCCTTTTAGGGCAGATCTATTATAGTAATAGACATGACAAATACCCCGGTTTTACCGGGACGAGGAAAAAACATGAATAATGTTATTGTGCTGGGCACACAGTGGGGCGACGAAGGCAAAGGAAAGGTTGCCGATCTTCTGACTTCAAAGGCCAATATAGTCGTTCGTAGCCAAGGAGGCAACAATGCAGGCCATACCTTAGTCGTAGGCGATCGTAAGGTGGTCGTAAGACTCGTCCCTTCCGGAATTTTACATTCACAGTGCTTATGCTTGATTGGTTCTGGCGTAGTCGTCAATCCGATCGCCCTATTTGAGGAGATTTCTGAATTAGATAAAGCTGGCGTAGCTGATGTAGAAAAGCGTATTAAGGTTTCTGCTGCTAGTGCTCTATTATTGCCAATTCATCCTGCTATCGATAGAGGAGCTGAGAAGCTGCGCGGTAAAAATGCTATCGGCACTACAGGACGTGGTATTGGTCCGTGCTATGAGGATAAGGTTGCTCGCCGCGGCTTACGTGTTGGGGATCTGAAGAATATGGAGACCTTCCAGGAAAAACTCAAGTCCTTGCTTGATTATCGTAATTTCATGCTTAAAAATTACTATCACGAGCCAGAGGTTAGCTTTGAGTCTATCATGGAGGCTATCGTACCTTTGCGTGATCGCTTATTGGCGATGGTAGCTGATATTTCTGAGATTTTGTCTGAGGGCCGTAAAGCTCATAAAAAGATTCTTTTTGAGGGAGCTCAAGGAACTTTCTTAGATATTGATTATGGTACTTATCCTTTTGTAACTTCATCTAATACTGTAGCAGGCGGTTGTGTTACTGGTTCAGGAGCAGGTCCTTTAGATATAGAATATGTTTTAGGTATTGCCAAGGTTTATACAACTCGCGTAGGCGGCGGTCCATATCCTACAGAGCTTAATGATGAAATCGGTGAAGGAATTCGTTCACGCGGCCATGAGTACGGAGCTGTTACCGGTCGTCCGCGTCGTACCGGATGGTATGATGCTGTAGCTATGCGCAGAGCCGTTACAATCAATTCAATCTCAGGCTTAGCCTTAATGAAGATGGATGTTTTAGACGGCATGGATGAGCTTAAGATTTGTACTGCCTATAAGCTTCCAGACGGTACTATTTCCAAGCTGCCTCCTTTAGCAGCCTCTGAGTATGAAGGCGTTACTCCAATTTATGAAACTTTACCTGGCTGGAAAGAATCTACCTTTGGCGTAACTTCATGGGATGATTTACCTGAAAATGCCAAGAAGTATATTAAGCGTATTGAAGAGCTGTCAGGAACTAAGGTTGCAATTTTATCAACAGGTCCTGAGCGTAATCAGACCATTACTTTAGAAGATCCGTTTGCAGATAAATAATTAGTATAATTATTTATTTTCAGTGATCTTTATTGCATTCCTTATATGATTTTCACAGCAGAAGGAATGAAAAGCAGAAATCCCGGGAACAAGCTAATTTTCCCGGGATTTTTCTTGAGATTAGCTGTTTGAGCTATTACTGAAAATTTCGAGCCTTATTCGAGCCTTATATTTAAGGTAAAGATATTTTTATGTTTTATTAACAAGTTTTATTAAAAG
>ULSM01025816.1_pt1 | contig 21831 bp, 21 predicted proteins | sample 1956381 | NCBI WGS metagenome assembly ULSM01 (sample SAMEA4835710, study PRJEB28245) | human gut metagenome | biome: gut microbiome; material: fecal sample | place: Denmark | collected 2008 | reverse complement strand
TTTATTTGCATTATTAAAAATATTATTATTTCAATCCACAGGATTAGCCTGACAAATGTAATTGTACAATATGAATTGATTTATTTCAATAAAATTTTAAATAAAAAGTTGAAAAGTGTTGATTAGTAATGTTTGAAGTAGTATTATTTAAAACATAAGAAGATAATGTACGTGAAATAAATTAGATAAAGGAGTAGGGTGATGATTTTATATCATGGAAGTAAAGAAATAGTAGAATTTCCTGAAATTAGAACAGCTCGTTATAACAAGGATTTCTATTTTGGGTTTTATTGCACACAGATGCCAGAGCAGGCAGTGAGATGGGCAACGAGATATGGAACGCGAGGCTATTTGAATAAATATGAATATACTGAAAATTCAAAGCTTAAGTATCTTGTATTTGAAAAAATGACAGAAGAATGGCTTGATTTTATTGTTGATTGCAGAAGAGGAATAGCGCACTCGTATGATATTGTTGAAGGACCTATGGCTGATGATACAATATATAATTATATACAGAATTATATTGATGGAAAGATAAGCAGAGCAGCTTTTTGGGAACTGGCGAAGTTTAATCATCCGACTCATCAAATAAGTTTTCATACGGTAAGTGCGCTTAGTACTTTGAGATATGTTGGAAATGAGGTTGTTTATGGCGGTTAAAAATAATAATAATCTATTCTATACATGCAGTCTGATTGAATATATTGGCAGGCAGATTAAAAGGAAACGTTATGAGGTAGTTGATTTACTGACAAAAGAACGGATTAAACGTATATATAAATATGCAGATATTCTCCATTGCGAACCAATTGAAAAAGTTGCAGATGAGTTTATTACGGAATGCAGTATGAATAATGGAAATTATGATAATATACATGATTGTAAATATAGGATTCCGGATTACTGGGATATTGGCGAAGTATATGAGAGATTGATAGAGGATTGTTTTAGTGATGATGAGATACTTCATGGTATATGGAAAGTGTATCATTCGTGGATAAGTGACAAGATATCAAATTATAATACCGATTTTTATTATCAGCCACGAGACTACATTGCAGCTTGTTATGAGGAAGGAGATGTCCTGTAAATGGGAGTAGGTGTAAGAGTTAAGGTATGGGGAGATTATGCATTATTCTCACGACCGGAAATGAAGGTTGAGAGATGCTCATATGATGTTATGACTCCATCGGCAGCAAGGGGAATACTTGAGGCGATATATTGGCATAAGGGATTGAGTTGGGTGATTGATAAAATCTATGTGAAAAATCCAATCAGATTTACCAGTGTCAGAAGAAATGAGATAAAAAGTAAAGCTTCCAAAAATAATATATTACAGGTATATAATGGTGCGGATAAGCCTTTGTACATAAGTACAAAGGATGATATTGTACAGAGGGCATCTCTTATTTTGAAGGATGTGTCTTATGTTATAGAGGCACATTTTGAGATGACGGAAAAAGCAAATAATACAGATAATCCTGGGAAATTTAAGGATATTATGATGAGAAGACTTAAGCGTGGGGAATGTCATCATATGCCATATTTTGGCTGTCGTGAGTTTCCTGCAAATTTTTGCCTTTGTGAAGAGAAAGATATACATACATTTTATGATAATATTCCGGAGAAAGATTTGGGATTTATGCTATATGATATGGATTATAGTGATTGTGAAAGAGGCAATATCAGTCCAATGTTTTTTAGAGCAGTGATGAAGCGTGGAGTAATAGATTTAAGGGACTGTGAGGTGATAAGATGATCTTACAGGCATTAGTGAAAGAATATGAGAATCTTGCAGAGAATAATCTGGTGCCGAAGAGAGGCTGGTGTCAGGCCAAGGTTTCTTATGCAATAGATTTAAATCCTAATGGGAAAATCAAAGAAATTTATCCACTAAAAACAGAACAGACTAGTGGAAAAAAGAAGGTTTTTCTTCCGGTTGCGAAGAGTGTTCCTGAAATGGTTACACGTTCATCGGGCGTGGCAGCTAATTTTCTCTGTGATAATGTAAAATACATGCTAGGGATTGATCAAAATGGAACAAATGCAAGGGTGCAGGAGTGTTTTCAGGCAGCGAAGGAAAAACATTTAGCGTTGTTAAAGAATGTTGATGAGCCTATGGCAAATGCAATTTGTAATTTTTTTAATTTATGGGATCCAGAGACGGCTTATGATAATGCATGTGTGAGAGAAAAATCAGATGAATTAAATGAGGGTGGTAATGTCATCTTCTGTATGGGAAATGATTTCGCACAGGATAATGATACAATTAAAAAAATTTGGGACAACTATGTTGTACATCAGACAGAAAATACTAATGATGGTATTTGTCTTGCAACTGGTGAAAAAACGGAGATAGCAAGAATTCATCGTGGAATAAAAGGTGTTCCAGGAGCACAGACAAGTGGAGCTGCTTTGGTTTCGTTTAATGCACCGGCATTTGAATCTTATGGCAAGGAACAGAGCTATAATGCACCTGTAGGAAAAAATGCGGAGTTTGCATATACAACTGCATTGAATTATTTGTTGAGTAATAGGGATAAGATATTTCAATTAGGTGATTCCATGGTGGTTTATTGGGCTGAAAATGGCATGGAAGAATATCAGAAAACATTTAGTTTTGTTATGAATCCTCATGTAGATAATGAGGAACAGCTTCAAAGAATATTTGACAGCTTGAAAAAATCAAGATATGTGGATGTAGATAATGTTAAGATGGACTTTGAGCAGTCATTTTATATTTTATGCCTTGCACCGAATGCTGCGAGGTTATCTGTTCGTTTCTTTTATCAAAACACATTTGGTGATATTTTAAAAAATATAAAAGAACATTATAAACGGTTGGATATTGTGAAACCATTGTGGGTGGAAAAGAAATATCTGAGCGTATATGAATTGTTAAGAGAGACTGTCAATCCTAATTCAAAGGATAAGACTCCAATCCCTAATATGTCTGCAATGGTACTTCAAAGTATTTTATCGGGAAACAGATATCCTGCAAGTCTTTATACAGACACTGTTATCAGAATACGATCTGAGCAGGGAAATGTTACATGGGGACGAGCTTCAATTATCAAGGCTTATTTAATAAAAAATTATTCATGGAAGGAAGGAGAAAACTACATGGGATTAGAAGAAACATGCAATGACACTGCATACGTATTGGGAAGATTATTTTCAGTCTTGGAGTCAATCCAAAAGGAGGCGAATCAGGGAATAAATGCTACAATTAAAGACAGGTATTTTAATTCAGCATGTGCTACGCCTGCATCTGTTTTTCCAATTTTATTTAAATTAGAAAATAGTCATATAAAAAAACTTGAGCGTGAAAAAGGTAGCGGTTCTAAGATTTTTTATGAAAAAATAATAGGAAACCTTATGGAAAAATTAGTATTATTTCCACGGAGTTTGTCTTTAGAAGAACAAGGAAAATTCATGTTGGGATATTATCATCAGACACAAAAGAAGTATGAAAAAAAGGAGAACAAATAAATGGGAGAGGTTATTAAAAACAGATATGAGTTTGTTGTTTTATTTGATGTGGAAAATGGAAATCCTAACGGGGATCCTGATGCTGGCAATATGCCAAGAATTGATCCGGAAAGTGGCTTAGGAATTGTAACTGATGTATGTTTAAAACGTAAGATCCGAAATTACATAGAGACTGTGAAGGAGGACGAAGATGGATATAAAATTTATATCAAGGAGAATGTTCCTCTTAACAGAAGTGACAGGGAGGCATGCAAAAGTCTTGGTATAAATGATGATGAAGATAAAAAGGTTACAGAAGCATTAAAAAAACTAAAAAAGTCAGATAAGGATGCAGATATAAAATTAAGGGATTATATGTGCAGAAATTTTTATGATATTCGTGCATTTGGTGCTGTAATGACGACTTTTGTTAAAGCTTCATTGAATTGTGGGCAGGTAAGAGGTCCTGTACAGCTTGGATTTGCAAGAAGTATTGATCCTGTTATTAGTCAGGAGGTAACTATTACGAGAGTTGCCATTACAACAGAAAAAGATGCTGAGAATAAGAGTAACGAGATGGGAAGAAAGAGTATTGTTCCATATGGCTTGTATCGTGTAGAAGGTTATATTTCAGCAAATCTTGCAAGAAAAGTTACTGGATTTTCTGAGGAAGATCTAGAATTGTTATGGAATGCAATAATAAATATGTTTGAAAATGACCATTCTGCTGCAAGAGGAAAGATGGCAGTTCGTGAGCTTATTGTTTTTAAGCATAGTAAAGAGCTTGGTGACTGTCCTGCTTATAAATTATTTGATGCAGTTAAAGTGCAGAAAAATGATGATATACAATATCCAAGAAAATATCAGGATTATACAGTTACTATTAATGATGATGAGATACCGGATACGGTAGAAGTGAAAAGGATGATTTAATGGAATATTCTCAAGATGATTATCTGATGATTTCTGGAATACAGCATTTTAAATTTTGCAGAAGACAATGGGCGCTTATTCATGTTGAGCAGCAGTGGGCTGAAAATGAACATACTGTTATTGGCGAACTTATGCATAAAAAAGCGCATGATCCATATCTGACAGAAAAGAGAAAAGATATTCTGGTTGTCAGAGATCTTCCTGTATCCTCAAGAAGCATGGGTGTGAGTGGGGAGTGTGATATTGTTGAATTTCACAAATGTGAAGATGGAGTGAAGCTCTATGGACATCGTGGAACCTATTCATTATATCCAATTGAGTACAAAAAGGGGAAACCCAAAGCGTCAAACGAAGATGAACTTCAGCTAATGGCGCAGGCTATGTGTCTGGAAGAAATGTTTTCAACAAAAATAACGGAGGGTGCAATATTTTATGGTGAGACAAGAAGACGCAAACTGATAGTGTTTACAGATGAACTTCGGGATGAAGTGAAAAAAATATTTGGAGAAATGCATGATTATTATGATCGAAATTATACACCTAAGGTCAAAACGTCGAAAAGGTGTGTATCTTGCTCTTTAAAAGATATTTGTATGCCAAAGATTGATAAAAGTGGTTCGGTGAAATCGTATATCAATAAGATGCTGGGGGAAACGTTATGAAGAAATTATTGAATACATTGTATGTTACATCGGAAAATAGTTATCTGGGGTTGGATGGAGAAAATGTTGTTGTATATGATGATAAAAATGAAATAGGCAGATTACCTTTACACAATCTCGAAGAAATAATTTCATTTGGATATAGAGGAACAAGTCCGGCATTAATGGGAGCTTGTGCGGATAGAAATATTTCTCTTTGTTATCTGACACCACAGGGAAAATTTCTTGCAAGAGTTTCAGGCAAAGTTAAGGGGAATGTCGTGCTAAGGAAACAACAATTCCAAAGCAGTAGTGAAGATATAAAGTGCCTGGAAATCGCAAAAAACTGTATTCTTGGAAAAGTGTATAATTCAAGATGGGTTCTAGAAAGAGCAATTAGAGATCATTCAATGCAGATAGATGTGGATAAGGTAAAAAAAGCATCTATAAAGCTGAAAGAATTTCTTGATTATATCCAAAATTCACAGTCTATGAATCAGTTAAGAGGATATGAAGGTGAAGCAGCAAGTATATATTTTGGCGTATTTGATGAGTTGATTTTACAACAAAAGAAAGATTTTTTCTTTCAAGGGAGAAATCGGCGTCCGCCTCTTGATAATGTAAATGCAATGTTGTCGTTTACGTATACATTGCTTACAACTCAAATTACATCAGCGCTAGAGGTTGTAGGGTTAGATCCCTATGTTGGTTACATGCACACGGAACGTCCCGGTAGAGTATCACTTTCATTAGATCTTATAGAAGAATTGCGAGCAGTCATGGCTGATAGATTTGTTTTATCATTGATTAATAAAAAGATTGTAAACGGTAAGAATTTTATAAAAAAAGAAAACGGTGCTGTATTGATGGATACAGATATTCGTAAAAAATTACTATCAGAATGGCAAAACAAGAAAAAGGAGATTATTACACACCCATATCTTAATGAAAAGGTGGAATGGGGAATGGTTCCATTTGTACAGGCAATGCTGCTGGCAAGATATTTAAGGGGAGATTTGGATGAGTACCCTGTATTTTTATGGAAATGAGGTGATGGCGTGCTTGTATTGATTACATATGATGTGAATACTGAAACTGCTGAAGGAAAAACCAGGTTGAGAAAAGTAGCTAAACAATGTGTAAATTATGGGCGAAGAGTTCAGAATTCTGTGTTTGAATGTATACTAGATAATGCTCAATGTGTGATGCTAAAGGCCATATTAACGGATCTTATTGATAAAGATGTGGATAGTCTCAGATTCTATTATTTAGGAAATCGTTATCAGACGAAGATAGAACATGTTGGTGTTGACCGTGGGATTCCTGCTGATCAGACATTGATATTATAAAATGTGGTGCGAAAGATAAGTAAACATGAATGTACCGGTTGTCTCGCACCTGAAATTACTTGTAAATTTGTACAATAAAATGAATAATAGGTTTTTGGTTTTACTTGTTATTTATCTTATTATATATTTATTGTCGGTATTGTATAAAAATAAACAAATTTTTTGTGCAATATTGCTGTCGCTCCTCTCGTGGGAGCGTGGATTGAAATATGTGGTCGGATGGAAGTTGGGGGGATGCCCTTAATGGTCGCTCCTCTCGTGGGAGCGTGGATTGAAATACTCATTTTAAATTATGGAATGTGTGAACCCCTGTCGCTCCTCTCGTGGGAGCGTGGATTGAAATTATGATGAATTTATTCCTGAGTCAATGGCAAAGGTCGCTCCTCTCGTGGGAGCGTGGATTGAAATTCAAAAAAGGAAAACAGTACAAAAAGACCAGATGGTCGCTCCTCTCGTGGGAGCGTGGATTGAAATGTAAACAGTCTTTTATAGATTATTGTACTAAGTGTCGCTCCTCTCGTGGGAGCGTGGATTGAAATCTCATTTTAGCAAAAAGGAAGCAGAGGAGATTAGTCGCTCCTCTCGTGGGAGCGTGGATTGAAATAAGCATGGGGCAGGAAGTAGACTTGACAGCTGAGTGTCGCTCCTCTCGTGGGAGCGTGGATTGAAATATTTTTATGCTGATCATTTAGCTTGTCAATTCTTGTCGCTCCTCTCGTGGGAGCGTGGATTGAAATGATAAGAGCGATTTATATTTTACTCGTCATTTAGTCGCTCCTCTCGTGGGAGCGTGGATTGAAATTATATCGCAGTGCTGTAATGTTGTTGAAGCGTTAAGTCGCTCCTCTCGTGGGAGCGTGGATTGAAATCTTGAGAACAGCGATTTCAGTCTCATTTTCTGCGTCGCTCCTCTCGTGGGAGCGTGGATTGAAATAATCGTGAGTACGACAGCAATTTAAGCTATCCTACAACGTCGCTCCTCTCGTGGGAGCGTGGATTGAAATAAGTGGAGATAGCGTTGATGGTGGAACATTTACAGTCGCTCCTCTCGTGGGAGCGTGGATTGAAATTCAGTCACGCATAACCAGGGGCCTTTATCAGTACGTCGCTCCTCTCGTGGGAGCGTGGATTGAAATATTCTACGATGTAGACCAAGCTGATGTTGCAAAGGTCGCTCCTCTCGTGGGAGCGTGGATTGAAATCTCAAAGAAAGCAACCGCCTGTTCAGCAGTACGCCAGTCGCTCCTCTCGTGGGAGCGTGGATTGAAATTTAGTCGGTATATCCCCTGTCGTAGCGTAGTTGCGTCGCTTCTCTCGTGGGAGCGTGGATTGAAATAAGAGCTGAAAGTGAGAGAGATATTGCTGTAGCAGTCGCTCCTCTCGTGGGAGCGTGGATTGAAATATAGAATTAGCCTCTTTGAAGTTAAGACCAAGAAGTCGCTCCTCTCGCGGGAGCGTGGATTGAAATACTGAAAAGATAGAAAAGCTTAAAGAGTTTGAGGTCGCTCCTCTCGTGGGAGCGTGGACTGAAATATCAGCATATGAACCTATACACAATCATAATATGCTGCGTTATTGTAGAATTAGTAGTTAAGTCTATTTTTATAGCAATAACGCGGCTTATAAATAATACATCAGATAATATTGTTGCAAACTAGCAAATAGCAGGTATAATAAAGAGTAACATATTAACAAGGAGGCATATTCATTGGGCATTTACGTTAATCCGACAGGAAGATCGTTTGAGCTTGCGATAAATTCAGAGATTTTTGTTGACAAAAGCGGTCTGATTAAAGAAACGAATAAGTGTATAAATACATTACAAAGGTATATGTGTGTAAGCCGTCCAAGGCGATTCGGAAAGTCAATGGCCATGGATATGCTTTCAGCATATTATGGTCGAAAGACTGATGCAGAAAATTTATTTAAAGGCCTTAAAATAAGTCATGATGAGTCGTATGACAGACATATTAACAAGTATGATGTACTCAAAATTAATATGCAGGACTTTTTGAGTGTTACACACAGTGTTGATGATATGCTTAAAATGTTGTGCGAATACATTACGGATGATTTTTCAATAGAGTGTAAGGATATTATTTTTCGGGACAAGTCAAATATTGTGAGAGTAATGCAGGATGTTTTTATGTCTACAGGCAGGCCGTTTGTGATTCTTATTGATGAATGGGATTGTCTGTTTAGAGAATTTACGCAGGATAAAGAAGCGCAGAAGAAATACCTTGATTTTTTGAGAGGCTGGCTTAAGGATAAAGACTATATAGCGCTTGCATACATGACAGGTATACTGCCGATTAAAAAATATGGTTCACATTCTGCTCTTAATATGTTCACGGAATATTCCATGACAGATATGGGAGCTTTGGCAGAGTACTTTGGCTTTACAGATGATGAGGTCAGAGAATTGTGTGACAGATATGATATGGACTTTGAAGAGGCAAGGGCATGGTACAATGGATATAAGCTCGTGTCCCATAGCAAATATGGAGTAAAGAAATATGCGATGTACAGTCCGAAGTCTGTAGTAGAAGCCATGCTAAAGCATAAATTTGGTACTTATTGGAATCAGACTGAAACTTACGAGGCTCTCAAGGTTTATATTCAAATGAATATGGATGGTCTAAAAGATGCCGTGATTAAAATGCTTGCCGGTGAAAGTGAGAAAATAAATACAGGCACATTTGAAAATGACATGACATCATTTGCCACAAAGGATGATGTGCTTACACTTTTAGTACATCTTGGCTACCTGACATATGATAGTGAGACGGAAGAGGTTTCAATTCCAAATCGAGAGGTGTCAAAGGAATATCTTAATGCAATTAGTACAATGGATTGGGATGAAGTATCAAAATCAATAAAAGCATCACAAAAATTGCTTGAGAGTTTGTGGAATATGAATGGTGCTGCGGTTGCTGACGGAATTGATAAGGCACATAATGAGATATCTATTTTACGGTATAATGATGAGAATTCTTTAAGCTGTACAATTAATTTGGCATTTTATTCGGCCAGGGAGTATTACTCAATAGTTCGTGAATTACCAACAGGAAAAGGCTTTGCTGATGTATGCTTTATTCCAAGAGTGAGTCATTTGGATAAGCCGGCAGTTGTTATTGAATTGAAATATGATAAGAATGTTGATGGCGCCATTTCACAGATAAAGTCGAGACAGTATGTGGAAGCCTTGAAGGATTATAAGGGTAATTTGCTTCTTGTTGGAATAAATTACGATAAAAAGACAAAAGAACATCAATGTGTGATTGAAAAATGGAAGCTGTAAAGGTGAAATTAGCAGGGAGTATAGCAACAATTAATGCTATACTCCCTGCTATTATATTTTTGGTTGCAAGAATTTAGTTTATGCTATAAAATATTTATAACTGTATGCAGATATTTAATAATCACAATATCTGTCTGTATAATAAAATACGCATAAAGAGGACGAAAGAATGATCAACAAATTAGTAGACAAAATCAAGAAAACAAACGCACCTATCGTAGTAGGTCTCGACCCGATGCTTTCATATGTGCCTGAGCACATCACAAAGAAGGCATTTGATGAGCTTGGAGAGACACCGGCCGGTGCAGCGGAGGCTATCTGGCAGTACAACAAGGCTATTGTGGATGCCACATATGACCTGATTCCTGCGGTAAAGCCACAGATTGCCATGTATGAGCAGTTTGGAGTGGAGGGTCTTAAGGCATTCCAGAAGACAGTGGATTACTGTCACGAGAAGGATCTCGTGGTTATCGGAGATGTAAAGCGTGGAGATATCGGCTCAACATCGGCTGCATACGCCACAGGACATCTCGGAAAGGTACAGATCGGCAGCAAGAGCTATTCTACCTTTGATGAGGATTTTGCCACTGTCAATCCATACCTTGGAACAGACGGTATCAAGCCATTCGTAGATGTATGCAAGGAGGAGAAGAAGGGTATCTTCATTCTTGTAAAGACATCTAATCCATCAAGTGGAGAGTTCCAGGACCGTATGATTGACGGACGCCCATTATATGAGTGGGTAGGCGAGAAGGTTGCAGAGTGGGGAGCTGACTGCATGGGTGATTCATACAGCTATGTAGGTGCGGTTGTTGGCGCAACATACCCTGAGCAGGGTAAGATTCTTCGTAAGGTAATGCCAAAGAGCTTCATCCTCGTACCGGGCTACGGCGCACAGGGAGGCAAGGGCGCAGACCTTGTTCATTTCTTCAATGAGGACGGACTTGGTGCAATTGTCAATTCATCACGTGGAATCATCTGCGCATACAAGCAGGATAAGTACAAGGATATGGGTATCACAGCAGAGAATTTTGCAGATGCATCACGCAAGGCTGTTGAGGATATGATTGAGGATATCTCAGGAGCACTTGCAAATCGTTAATAAGTTATTCAGAAAGCTTAAATATATTAACAAACGAAACCAGGGAGATAAAATGGCAGAGAAATTTGAGGAGATTGCAGTTGTAGTTGACCAGAGCTCACTTGGCAATGGCATCTACGACCTCACACTAAAGACAGACAAAATTGCAAAGGCAGCAAAGGCGGGACAGTTTGTATCGGTTTACTCAAACGACAAGAGTAAGCTGCTTCCGCGTCCGATAAGCCTTTGCGGCATAAACAGAGATGATGATACAATTCGTCTCGTGTACCGTGTGACAGGTGAAGGCACGGGAACAGAGGAATTTTCAAAGCTTGTCAGGGGCGATAAGGTAAGGATTTTAGGACCTCTTGGAAACGGCTTTACAGTACAGCCGGGAAAGAAGGCATTTCTTATCGGCGGAGGAATCGGAGTGCCGCCTATGCTGCAGCTTGCCAAGGATATAAATGCAGGCATTGATAATGCAGTATGCGATATGAACATCGTCATGGGCTATCGTGATGAGAATACCTTCCTGCTCGATGAGTTTAAGGAGCAGGCAGCTTCCTTTGTAGCCACAGAGGACGGCAGTGTCGGCACAAAGGGCAATGTCATCGATGCGATAAAGGAGAATGCTCTTGAAGCAGACGTGATTTATGCATGTGGACCTATGCCTATGCTTCGTGCACTCAAGGCTTACGCTGCAGAGCATGATATGGACTGCTTTGTATCAATGGAGGAGCGCATGGCATGTGGAATCGGTGCATGTCTTGCCTGCGTATGCAAGACAAAGGACAAGGATGCCCACAGCAATGTAAACAACAAGCGTATATGCAAAGAGGGTCCTGTTTTTGATGCGAAGGAGGTGGAGCTGTAATGAGTAATATGTCAGTAAATGTGGCCGGTGTTGAGTGGAAAAATCCTGTTACAGTTGCATCCGGCACATTCGGCTCCGGTGCAGAGTACAGCGAGTTTGTTGATTTAAACAGACTTGGTGCAGTCACCACAAAGGGTGTTGCGAATAAGCCGTGGGAGGGTAATCCCACACCGAGAGTAGCTGAGGTGTACGGCGGCATGCTCAATGCAGTCGGACTTCAAAATCCAGGCATCGAGCTTTTCTTAAAGAGGGATATTCCTTTTTTAAAGCAGTTTGACACAAGGATTGTGGTAAATGTCTGCGGTCATTCGCTTGACGAGTATCTTGATGTGGTAAAGCGTCTTGCAGACGAGCCTATTGATATGATGGAAATAAATATCTCATGCCCGAATGTAAAGGAGGGCGGAATTGCCTTCGGAACAGATCCAAAGGGGGTTGAGACCATCACAAGCGAGATTAAAAAATATGCAAAGCAGCCTGTTATCATGAAGCTTTCTCCGAATGTCACAAGCATTGCAGAGATAGCAAGGGCAGCAGAGGCAGGCGGAGCTGATGCGGTTTCACTCATCAATACCATAACCGGCATGAAGATTGATATAAACAGAAGAAGCTTTGTGCTGGCAAACAAGACAGGCGGCATGAGCGGTCCGGCTGTGCATCCGGTTGCAGTGCGCATGGTTTACGAGACAGCACATGCAGTCAATATCCCGATTATCGGAATGGGCGGTATCACAAATGCTGCCGATGCCATAGAGATGATACTTGCCGGAGCTACGGCAGTTTCAGTCGGCACAGCAAACTTTGTGAATCCAAAGACCACAGAGCAGATAGTGGATGGCATCGCAGAGTACATGGACAGGTATGGAGTTAAGGATATTTCAGAGCTTGTCGGTGCGGTTGACAGATAGAGCATAAGGGATAGACGGAGGAGAAAATAATGATTCTGGCAGTAAAATACGTGCCTGCTATGTATGCCACAGTCTGGGCGCTTGTTCCACCTGTTGTGGCTATAGTTCTGGCACTTATTACAAAGGAGGTCTACAGCTCATTATTCGTCGGAATAGTGATCGGCGGACTGTTTTATGGAAATGTATTTCAGTCTGGTTTTTCGGCTGAGAGATCAGTGCTTCACATATTCGAGGACGGACTTGTCGGAGTGCTATCGGATTCGTACAATGTGGGAATACTGATATTTTTAGTCGTGCTCGGTGTCATGGTGAGCATGATGAACAAGGCAGGCGGCTCGGCGGCCTTTGGAGAATGGGCGAGTGAGCACATAAAGACAAGGATCGGTGCCCAGCTTGCAGCTATAATGCTTGGAGTGCTCATATTTATAGATGATTACTTCAACTGTCTGACAGTGGGAAGTGTGATGCGTCCTGTCACCGACAAGCATCAGGTTTCCAGAGCAAAGCTTGCATATCTGATAGATGCCACAGCAGCGCCTGTGTGCATCATCGCACCTATATCATCGTGGGCAGCCGCAGTCACAGGCTTTGTAAAGGGAGAGGATGGCTTTTCTATTTTCATAAAGGCCATTCCGTACAATTACTATGCGCTCTTTACCATTGTCGCCATGGTGACACTTGTTATCTTGCAGGTGGATTTCGGTCCGATGGCAAAGCATGAAGCCAATGCCCAAAAGGGCGATTTATTTACCACAGGAGACAGACCTTATGCAGAGTCAAAGCAGGATGTGATAAAGGGCAAGGGAAAGGTTATAGACCTTGTATTTCCTATACTGGTGCTCATAATAAGCTGCATCATAGGAATGATATACACAGGAGGCTTTTTTGACGGAAAAGGCTTTGTCGATGCGTTTGCAGGCAGCGATGCGTCGATTGGTCTTATGCTTGGAAGCTTTTTTGCACTGATAATCACCATATGCTTTTACTCAATCAGAAGGGTGCTAAGCTTTACGGATTGTTGTAATTCAATCCCTGAGGGCTTTAAGGCGATGGTACCTGCAATACTTATACTGACCTTTGCATGGACACTAAAGACCATGACAGAAAGCCTTGGCGCCAAGGAATTTGTCGCAGGCTTAGTGGGAGGCGTATCGGGACCACTCCTTGGACTGTTTCCTGCAATCATATTCCTGGTGGGAGCCTTCCTTGCCTTTGCAACAGGAACCTCATGGGGCACATTCGGTATACTCATACCGATAGTAGTAAACATCTTCTCAGGCACAAACCATACGATGATGATTATCTCAATCTCAGCGTGCATGGCAGGTGCAGTATGCGGAGACCACTGCTCACCGATATCCGATACCACCATCATGGCATCGGCAGGAGCCCAGTGCAACCACATGAACCATGTGTCCACACAGCTTCCGTACGCAGTGCTTGTGGCAGCCATATCATGCCTGACCTACATCATAGCAGGCTTTGTCAGAAATCCTGTAGTACCTTTTATCATAGGAGTGCTTATCCTGATTGGAACCTTTGTCGGAATCAAGTATATCACGAGAACCGATAAGGCAAATGAAAAGGAGGAGTAGCTAAAGCACAACTCAAAGGAGTTCTATTTTTCACAGACCTTGTGTCTGCGAATGATAGAACTCTTTTTTTATAGTAAATTCTATACCGGACGGACGCCTGTGCAGTCGTCTGTTTGCTATCAATAAAATTTATAGCCCGCTAACAAATATTAATAACCCTAATTACATTTACAAAAATATCAATTAGTGGTAACATATCAATAACTTAGAAATCATATTTGAATGGTAGGAAATCCCAGCCATACAAACTAAGCTAAAACTCATAACATACTCAAAACAAACATTAACAAAAAAGAGGTAATATCAATGGCAAAAATTGCAAAGCAGCTCACTGAGCTGATAGGTCACACTCCGCTTCTGGAGCTGACCAATTATGAAAAAGCCCTTGGGCTTGAAGCAAAAATCATAGCAAAGCTGGAGTATTTCAATCCACTTGGAAGTGTAAAGGATAGGGTGGCGGCAGCTATGATAGAACAGGGCATAAAGGATGGAAAGATAAATCATGACACAATAATCATGGAGCCGACAAGTGGCAATACCGGAATCGGACTTGCATTTGTGGCAGCCTCAAAGGGACTTCACCTGATACTTATAATGCCTGATACCATGAGCGTTGAGAGAAGAAAAATCGTCACAGCGCTTGGCGCAGAGATAAAGCTCACACCGGGGCGTGAGGGCATGAAGGGTGCAATTGATGAGGCGCAGAGACTTAAAGAACATTATGGCAATGCCTTTATTCCACAGCAGTTTGAGAATCAGGCCAATCCGGATATCCACAGAGCTACAACCGCTCAGGAAATCTGGGAGGATACAGATGGAAAGGTAGATATCTTTGTATCATCTGTCGGAACAGGCGGCACCTGTACAGGCACCGGGCTTGGATTGAGAGACCATAATCCTGATGTAAGTATAGTAGCTGTTGAGCCAAAGAGCTCACCGGTACTCTCAGGCGGAAGACCGGGGCCTCACAAGATACAGGGAATCGGTGCAGGCTTTATTCCGAAGGTCATGCGCATGGATATAGTGGATGAGGTGATTCCGGTGGAGAATGAGGCCGCTTTTGACAAGGCAAGAGAGGTTGCAAAGAGCGACGGACTTCTCGTTGGCATATCCTCTGGAGCAGCAATATATGCGGCAACAGAGCTTGCGAAAAGACCTGAGAACAAAGGAAAGAATATTGTGGTGCTGCTTCCGGATACAGGCGAGAGATACCTGTCCACACCGCTTTTTACAGTAAACTAATGGCATATAAACTGACGGCATAAGCTTGCTTTGCCGGAAACTGTAACATGAAAAATGAGAAACATACATGAGAAACATACATAAATATACGGCAGCCCTGCTGTTGACAGTGATGATTCTGTCACTTCTTCTGACAGGCTGCTCAGGAAGGAAGGATGACGGCACAGTCACCATAACCAATGTGTCGTATGATCCGACACGAGAGTTTTACGAGAAATACAACAAAATATTCGAGTCTTACTATGAGAGCGAGCACGGCAAAAAGATAAATGTGATTCAGTCACATGGCGGCTCGGGAGCACAGGCACGCTCGGTTGTGGAGGGCTGTAATGTAGATGTTGTCACACTGGCACTTGAGCATGACATAGACCTGATACAAAATACCGGCTTAATTGATAAGGGCTGGATTGATGAGTTTTCTTACAGCTCGGCACCATACACATCAACAATCGTTTTACTTGTAAGAAAGGGCAATCCAAAGCATATAAGTGACTGGGATGACCTGGTGAAAAAGAATGTGGATGTGATTACGCCTGATCCAAAGAGTAGTGGCGGAGCCTGCTGGAATTTTCTTGCAGCGCTAAGCTATGCGAAGACAAATTATGACAGCCTAAAGGAACAGAAATCGTTTATGAAGAAGCTGTATGAAAATGTCACAATTATGGATTCGGGTGCGAGAGGCTCAACAACCACATTTGTGGAAAACGGTCAGGGAGATGTGCTCATAGCGTGGGAAAACGAGGCACTTACGACCATGGATTCATATCCGGGTAAGTATGAGATAGTGAATCCGTCCGTCAGCATCTTAGCACAGCCCTCTGTTGCTATTGTGGATGACAATGCAAAGAGCAACGGAACACAAGAGGTAAGCAAAGAATACCTACAGTATCTCTACAGTGATGAGGCACAGCAGCTGATTGGCGAAAGCGGCTACAGACCAACCAATCAGGATATATTAAACCGGTTTTCCGACAAGTTTGATTTAAATATCAGGCTTTGGAGCATAGAGGATTACGGCGGATGGAATGAAGCCTACAAGACATATTTCGATGATGGAGCAATGTTCGATGAAATATACGGCAACTGATAAAACAGCAAAAGAGAAAACTAAATCAAAGAACATAAAGACCAGAGTCATACCGGGCTACCATCTTTCGCTTGGAATAGTGGTTACGATGCTTTCAGTCATCGTTCTCATTCCGTTAGCATCAGTGCTTGTGTATTCGCTAAAGATATCGCCGGGCGATTTTGTGGCACTTATCATGAAGGAGAATGTGAGGAATGCCTTTATCACAAGCATCACCTCATCATTTATCGCAGCAATCGTAAATGTGGTATTTGGACTCATAGTGGCATGGACACTTGTAAAGTACGATTTTCCCGGGAAATGGCTGCTTGACGGACTTATAGAGCTTCCGTTTGCATTGCCGACAGCGGTTGCGGGCATCACGCTCTCAAAGCTGTACTCAGGCACAGGCTTTTTTGGTAAGGGCCTTGGCAAGCTTGGAATAGATGTGGCTTACACACAGGCAGGAATAGTTGTGGCACTTGTTTTTGTAGGCATTCCCTTCGTAATAAGAGCTGTACAGCCGGTGCTTGAAAAGATGGATAATACATATGAGGAGGCTGCTTATATGCTTGGCGCCACACCCTATAAGACATTTTTTAGGGTAATACTTCCGGAGCTTCGCCCGGCACTCTTAACAGGCTTTGGTCTTGCATTTGCCAGAGGCATAGGAGAGTACGGAAGCGTCATCTACATATCAGGCAACAGTGCAAGGCACAGGACGCAGGTGGTATCCTACGTCATCATGCAGAAGCTTAGCTATATAGATTATGCCAGCGCGACTGCCATAGCACTTGTGATGCTTGTCATATCATTTTTACTGCTGCTATTTGTAAACATAGTGCAGGTTAAACAGTCACAGCGCACTAATTTGTTGTAGAAGGCTGCATATAAATCAAATGCGATGCACACAAACAGGAAAGGAGCACAATGCGATGAACGAACAGGTAAAGCTTGAAAGAAGAAAAAAGATCACAAAGATAATACTCGTCACTGTCACGGTGCTCTTCATATTTGTCATGCTTGTAGTTCCGCTTTTTTCTGTGATGGCAAGTGCTTTAAAGGAGGGGCTTGGATTCTATCTGAAAGCTATCTCCACAAGCTACGTGCTTTCAGCACTCAAGGTGACTTTGATAGCAACAGTTTTTGCGGTAGTTATCAACACCTTCTTTGGAATATGGACAGCGTGGCTGTTGACCAGGTTTTCGTTTAAAGGAAAGCAGGTGCTTGCAACACTTATTGATATACCGTTTTCTATTTCTCCGGTCATCGTAGGACTTGCGTATCTTATGACATTCGGACGGCTTGGGTGGTTTTATCCGGTTATCAGATGGTTCAACGAGATATTCGGCACGAATGTGAGAATTACCTTTGCAATACCGGGAGTTGTGATTGCCACGATATTTGTCACGTTTCCGTATGTGTCAAGGGAAATTATACCGGTGCTCAATGCAGAGGGAAAGGATGAGGAAGAAGCCGCAGCGCTGATGGGAGCATCCGGCTTTACGATATTTCGGAAAATAACACTTCCGCAGATGAAGTGGAGCCTGATTTATGGAATCATACTCTGTACGGCGAGAGCACTCGGCGAGTTCGGCGCGGTAAATGCGCTCTCGAAGACAAGAGGCGAGACATTTACACTGCCGCTTGAGATTGATGCCTTGTATATGTCGGGCACAGACAGCTCGATAACATCGGCATTTGCTGTATCGTCGATACTGTTGATTATTGCATTAATCATTCTTTTTGCAAGAAATATAGTTGAGCATAAATTTAAGAAATTACACTGAGATTTATGGGAAATATGATTTACACTAATGAAATTTGTTACTGCTTACACACCGGTGTGGCAGACAGCTATAGAGTTGCTGTACTAAGAAAGCAGGAAGGAGATAACGTATATGTACGTTGAGATGAAAAATATATACAAAAAATACGGAGACTTCCTGGCATCCGATAATGTGAGCTTTGGAGTTGAAAAGGGAAAGCTTGTGGCGCTGCTTGGTCCGTCCGGCAGTGGCAAGACAACACTTCTTCGTATGATAGCAGGGCTTGAGACGCCAAATTCAGGTGACATATATATAGATGGAAAGCGGGTGAATGATATTCCAGCATCGAAGAGAGGCATAGGCTTTGTGTTTCAGAACTATGCGCTGTTTCGATACATGACAATATACGACAATGTGGCATTTGGGCTGGAGCTTCAGAAGATGCCGAAAAAGCTTATAAAGGAGCGTGTTACCAAGCTTCTTGAGATGACAGGCTTATCGGGGCTTGAAAAGAGATATCCGAATCAGCTTTCCGGAGGACAGCGTCAGAGAGTGGCATTTGCAAGGGCGCTGGCGCCGAATCCGCAGGTGCTTTTACTGGATGAGCCATTTGCCGCGATAGATGCAAAGGTGCGTGGGGAGCTTCGTACCTGGCTGAAGGAGCTGGTCGAAAAGCTTGGAATCACAAGCATTTTCGTCACACATGATCAGGATGAGGCTGTTGAGGTGGCAGATGAAATCATTATCACAAACCACGGCACGATAGAGCAGATGGGTACACCTCTTGAGATATACAAGTCGCCTGATACACCTTTTGTGGCGCAGTTTATAGGACACACCACAGTCGTTGAAAACTATGACAGGCTAAAGGGCTTTGACAGGATAGAAAATGCCGACAAGGCGGTAATCAGACCTGAGTTTATCAAGATATCAAAGAGCGGCAACTTAGACCGCTATCAGTCAGCGGCAGAGGAGGGCATCGTTACAGATGTGGTATTCAGAGGAAACAGGATGGATATCACAGTCAGCATAAACGGCATTGAGGTGGTCGGCGAGCGCTCACTTGAAAAGGATCTGATAGCTGTCGGCGAGAAAGTACATGTGCTGATTTACAGGCTGTATATATTTGATGAAGAGAAAACATACCTGATGGAAAACAGCGAAATGCAGGAGCAGGATGTATTCTACATTTAGATATAGGAATAGTCTAAAGCTTGTGATTGAAAGAGGAAGCAGAGGGAGATAAATGAAGATAGAAAACAAAAAAATCCTACACACGGACATCCTCATAATAGGAGGTGGCACGGCGGGCTGTTATGCAGCGCTCACAATCCGTGAGAAATCGGATTATTCGATTATAATTGCAGAGAAAGCGAACATAAAGCGAAGCGGATGCCTTGCAGCAGGTGTCAATGCGATAAATGCATACATAGTAAAGGACAGAAAGCCTGAGGACTATGTAGACTACGCCAAAAAGGATGCTGACGGCATAGTAAGGGAAGACTTACTCATGACTATGTCCGAGGGCTTAAACCGTGTGACGGACAAGATGGAAAAGCTTGGACTTGTCATATTAAAGGATGAAAACGGTGAGTATGTAGCCAGAGGAAACCGTAATATCAAAATAAACGGCGAGAACATGAAGCCGCTTTTGGCAGAAGCTGTATCAAAGCTTACGGACTGTACAGTGATAAACAGAATCAATATCACGGACTATATAGTTGAGAACAACACCATAAAGGGTGCATACGGATTTTCAATCGAGGATGCTACAGCCTATGAGATCAGGGCTAAAAAGGTGCTCTGTGCTACAGGCGGAGCGGCCGGTTTATACAGACCAAACAATCCCGGCTTTTCAAGGCACAAGATGTGGTATCCACCTTTCAACACAGGCGCCGGATATGCGATGGGCATAAGAAGTGGAGCTGAGATGACCACCTTTGAGATGAGATTTATCGCACTCAGATGCAAGGACACAATTGCACCGACAGGAACAATTGCACAGGGAGTCGGGGCAAAGCAGGTCAATTCACTTGGAGAGGTTTACGAGACAAAATACGGTCTCACCACATCAGAGCGTGTATACGGAACGGTCATGGAAAATCTTGAGGGAAGAGGCCCTTGCTACTTAAGGACAGAGGGCATCTCTCCACAGCAGGATGAGTCATTAAGAAAGGCATATCTCAACATGGCACCAAGCCAGACACTCAAGTGGGTGGAGGCAGGTAAGAATCCAAGTGAGCAGAATGTGGAGATAGAAGGTACCGAGCCGTATATCGTAGGTGGGCACACAGCGAGCGGCTACTGGGTAAATACCGAGCGTGAAACCACAATCCACGGACTTTATGCCGCTGGAGATGTGGCAGGAGGATGTCCACAGAAATACGTTACAGGAGCCATGGTGGAGGGCGAAATCGCTGCGATAGATATGGTTTCAAAGCTTGATGCAGATACCTCCGACGGAAGTCCTGACACATCGGCATTTGATGAGAAAAAGGCGCTTGACGCAAAAGCTTCAGAGTATGACCATTTCCTCACTGAAAGGTCTCAGATGTTTACAACAGAGGCTATAGAGGAAGCCATGCAGAAGGTCATGGACAACTACGCAGGCGGTATTTCCACACATTATCAGTTCAACGGCAAGCAGCTTGCCCTGGCAAAGGAAAAGATAAATCATCTGATAGAGCTGACCGGTGATTTATATGCATCGGATATGCATGAGCTTATGTTCATATATGAGCTTAAGGAGAGGCTTACGGTATGTCTTTCGGTTATAGCACATCTTGGTGCGAGAAAGGAGACCAGATGGCACAGCTTTGCCGAGAATCTGGATTATCCCGACAAGAGTGATGACTGGATGAAATACGTCAATTCCAAATACGAAAACGGGCAGCTTCACATGATTTACAGAGAGCTTGTCGGAAGGGAGGCGCGTTATGAGCATAATGATTGATAAAGCAAAGTGTAAGGGCTGTGGCATGTGTACAAGTGTATGCCCGGGAAGTCTGATATATCAGGACTCAGAGAAAAAAGCCTTTATCAAATATCCTAAGGACTGCTGGGGCTGTGCCTCATGCATCAAGGAATGTCATTTTGGCGCTATTGCTCTTTATCTTGGAGCAGACATAGGAGGCATGGGAAGTCTCATGACAGTAAAAAGCACGCCGGATACGCTGACCTGGGATATCAAAAAGCGCGACGGAAGCAAGGAAGAGATTCTTATCAACAAGAAGGAATCCAATAAATATTAAAGAAAAGGATGGTAACAGACATGGGTGAATTATCACATCTTGACGAACTCGAAGCAGAGGCAATATACATAATACGTGAAGTAGCCGCAGAGTGCGAGAAGCCGGTTATGTTGTACTCAATTGGAAAGGACAGCTCGGTAATGCTTCATCTTGCAATGAAGGCATTTTATCCGGAGAAGCCGCCATTTCCGTTTTTACATGTAAATACAACCTGGAAATTCCATGAGATGATAGAATTCAGAGATCGCATTGCTAAGGAAAAGGGCATCGAGATGCTTGAATATATAAATCAGGATGGCGTAAAGCAGGGCATCAATCCATTTGACCACGGCTCAGCATACACAGAT
>ULSM01000804.1_pt1 | contig 21948 bp, 16 predicted proteins | sample 1956381 | NCBI WGS metagenome assembly ULSM01 (sample SAMEA4835710, study PRJEB28245) | human gut metagenome | biome: gut microbiome; material: fecal sample | place: Denmark | collected 2008 | reverse complement strand
ATCATGATGCATAGTGTTCAAGCTCTTTACTGCAATTGAGATTGTCATTGAGATTGCTTGCGGATTTTAGGATAATTTGAAAATATGAATGTAATCAAGCTTTTTGATTACCAAGAGGATATGAAGGAACGGATTGAGAAGGCGTTGCGCCTTCATCGGTCCGTAATGGCACAAATGCCAACTGGTACGGGTAAAACGGTTCTACTCGCTTCGGTCGTAGAATCGTTTTTGAGGGAACATTCTAATTGCAATGTTTGGATTGTTGCCCATAGAAGGGAGCTGGTTTCTCAGATTCGAGAAACTATTGAAAGAGTTTTTTCTAAAATCACCCCGTCCCTCTTTACCATTAAAGAGGGGAATTTTTCGAAAACCCACCCGTCCTCCCTTACCCTTAAGGGAGGCTCCACCTCTCACCCCGACCCTCTCCCCCTCAGGGGAGAGGGAGGAAACCGCCCTACTCGGTGCTCGGAACCGCTACGCTCTAAGGTTGGCGGACCATCAAAGGTCTCGCCAGATTGTGCGGGATGGGACCGCCTGGGTGCTACTTGCTTGCGGCCTGCTGATGGGCTTGGTGCCACTTCTGCCTCTTCTGTTAATCCTAATTCTGACATGATGCCGATAAAGGCTGTGTCGATACAATGGTTGTCGAAGCACTATGACGAGATAGAGGAAGAACCGGGAATGATAGTGATTGACGAGGCGCACCATGCGCTTGCCAAGACCTATAAGGAAATGTGGGATAGATTCCCGAAAGCTAAGTTCCTGGGACTGACGGCTACTCCTTGCCGATTGAATGGTAAGGGATTCACTGATCTGTTTGATGTCTTGGTGCAGTCGTGGAGTGTTCCTGAGTTTATCAGCAAGGGAAGATTGGCAACATACGATTTCGTGAGCATCAAATCGGATGGTGTGACGCAACGGCTCATCGACTCCTTGCAGAAGCGAGGGGCTGATGGTGACTATCAGAACAAGGAAATGGATATGTTGCTGAATAAAAAGCCGAGCATCGAAAGGCTCTATCGGAGTTTGGAAGAATTTGGTAAAGACAGGAAGGGCATCGTGTATGCTATCAATATCAGTCATGCTAATGCTATTGCCGAGTTCTATAGAGAACACGGCATAGCGGCTGTTGCTATTGATAGTAAAACGCCAAGTTCTTTACGAAAAGAACTTATTGAAAGGTTCAAAGCTTCTTCTAATACTTCTTTTTCGAAAACCCACCCGTCCTCCCTTACCCTTAAGGGAGGCTCCACCGCTTTCCCCAAGCCCCTTTCCCCTCAGGGGACAGGGGATGTAACCGCTCCTCCTCGTCGCTCGGAACCGCTACGCTCTAAGGATGGCGGACCATCAAAGGTCTCGCCAGATTGTGCGGGATGGGACCGCCTTACTGATACTTGCTTGCGAGCTGGTGATGGCCTGGGGGCTACTTGCTTGCGGGCTGCTGATAAAGTTGACGATAGACTTGCTGCTACTTGTTTGCGGGCTGCTGATGGAGTTGGTGATGAACTTGCTCCTATACAGGTATTGGTGAATGTGGACATCTTCTCGGAGGGATTTGACTGCCCGGATGTGGAGTTTGTACAGTTGGCACGACCTACATTGTCGCTTGCCAAGTATCTGCAGATGGTGGGACGAGGATTGCGAGTGGCTAAGGGAAAGAAGAACTGCGTAATTATAGATAATGTGGGACTATATCGGGTGTTCGGGTTGCCTTCGCAAGTATGGAACTGGAATGCTATGTTCGAGGGAAAGCTGAAAGTTGGCAAGAGAAAGGAGACTCCGAAGGATAGAGAGTTTTTCCTGATGAACGAGAAGCAAGACGATATTCTGATTCATCCAGACTCAGAAATGATGATGGTGATGAGCCATGAAGAATTGCTCCAAACGATACTGTATCGTGAGTTTGTGGACAGTAGAGGGGAGTTTGCCATCATCAAGCTTCCTGATGGGAAGATGACGGTAGTGAACCGACAAGGAGAACAAGTCTTGGAGCCAGGCGATTACTATGACATGAAACTGTTGGATGGCAACATCCTGTTCTACCGACATTGCAGAAAGGAGGTCTGCTATTATGACCTGTTGTCTGGAGCTATTATTGACGATGGTCCCAATGTTTACGATGTTCCAAAGGTGGTTACGCTAGAAGGTTGGGAGTTCATCAAATATGGAGATGTTTATATGTCTCGCACCTACGAACATTTCTCTTGGCCATATTGCCCTTCCAAATATGACCTGTTCAATTTTGGGGATTACCTGATATATCGTTATAATTATTTAGTAGATAGTGGTTGCCAGGAATGGTACTATTATGAAGGAGGCAATGGCTTGATGATGAAGGCTACTATAGATAGTAATCGAGTATGTTTCTTGCGTGGTGATTATGAACATGTGTATTGGATGTGTGCCACTCTTCGTTGTGGTTGTATCGTGGTTATGGACAGCAAGCAGGACTACTACCTGGTGGATTCAAATTTGAAGAAGACTTATATAGGATGCAATAATCCAAAGAATGAAAATGAAGATTTGAATTTTGTGATGCCTCGCCTTGGCAAGAAATACTATGATGAGATGATGTTACAGGAGAAGAAAAAGGAAGCAAGCGAGATGATTCTTTTGCATGAGAAGTCAGAAGCAGGACATGTGGAATTATATCAGGCTGGAAAGAAATGGGGCATAAAAGTGGATGGCAGAGTTGTCGTGCCACCCCTTTATCGCAGCATAGCGCAACCTGTTGGTGCCTATTGTGCCTTTGAAGAGATTCCAAGATATTGGGGTATTATGACCTTAAAAGGCAAGGTGATAGTTGATGCCAAATATGAGAAGGTGGAGATTCGTGATGGAGGGATCGCCGTGGTAACTGATATCACGGGGAAAACACAGACCATCTATCTGAAATGATCTATTATAGGGGCGTCAGTCTGAGAATATTAACAAAAAAGAGTGTGTCATGAATTTATGATACACTCTTTTTTTTATTCTGTTTAATTACATCTTCTTTATCCGTTTGCGATATTTCCGAAGAAATCGAATGAGGCATCCCAATCCTTCCAGACTGGCTCTCTGCCCAATTCCTTCAATCTCGCATTGATTACCTTGGCGGTACGCTCATCGCTTACGGTGAACTGCTCCAATGCCTGAGGATAGGTATGATAACCGCCAGGATTTACCTTTGATTCTGCCGACATGGTGGTGACACCCAGTGTTGCCATGTTGTCACGGATGTAGGCTGGCTCACGGGTAGAGTAGGAGATATCTACATCGTGGTCGAAGATACGCATGGCGAAAGTTGCCTGTGCCAACTGCTTATCGGTCATGAAGCAGTTTGGCTGGAAACCTTCGTTCTGTGCAGGGCGCATACGAGGGAAGTTCACGCTGTACTTGGTCTTCCAGTAATGCTTCTGCAGGTAGCGCAGGTGATGAGCCATCATCACAACATCTGTGCGCCATTCCTTCTCCAAGCCGATGAGCACACCCATACCGATGGAGTGAACGCCTGCCATACCCATGCGGTCGAAACCGTCGCAGCGCCACTCAAACTTGCTCTTCATGCCACGTGGGTGGTAGAGCTTGTAGTGCTCGTGGTTGTAGGTCTCCTGGAAGCAGATGACGCCGTTCATACCATGGTCGGCGAGGGTCTTGTAATCCTCTGTAGAGAGCGGCATTACCTCTATCTTCACGTTAGAGAAATACTTCTTGGCGATGTCGATTGCCTTGGCAAGATATGGGGTGCCAGCCTTGGCTGGGTTCTCGCCCGTAACGAGAAGGATGTTCTCGAATGGAGCCAGCTGCTTGATGGCTTTATACTCGTTCTCAATCTGCTCTGGGGTGAGGATGGTACGAGCCATCGGATTCTCACGATGGAAACCGCAATACACGCAGGAGTTAGAGCATGAATTGGTGATGTAGAGAGGAATGAACATCGACATGGTCTTGCCGAAGCGCTCCTCGGTATATTTGCGGGAAAGACGCGCCATTACCTCCAAGTATGGCTCGGCTGCAGGTGAAATCAGCGCCATGAAGTCGTTCACATCGCAATGGTCCTTGGCAAGGGCACGACGCACATCGTTATCGGTCATTCGAGCTATTCGCTCCGTGGTCTCCTCCCAACTGATATTCTTTAATTCGTCTGAAAACATTTTCTTACTTTTTAAACTTTCTCAAATCGTGTGTCAACTTGGCTGCGCAGAAGTTTGGACCACACATGGTGCAGTACTCACCATCTGTATGACCTGCCTCCTCGAAATACTTCAAGGCAAGCTCTGGGTCGAGAGAGAGGTGGAACTGGTCTCTCCAGCGGAACTCGAAGCGGGCCTTGGAGAGGGCGTTGTCGCGGATGGTTGCACCTGGATGACCCTTTGCCAAATCGGCTGCATGAGCGGCAATCTTATAGGTTACCACACCTGTGCGCACATCTTCCTTGTTAGGCAAGGCGAGGTGCTCCTTAGGTGTTACATAGCAGAGCATGGCGGTGCCGAGCCATGCAATCTGGGCGCCACCGATGGCTGATGTGATGTGGTCGTAACCTGGAGCGATATCGGTAACCAATGGGCCGAGGGTGTAGAATGGTGCCTCGTGACAGTGGTCGAGCTGGCGCTCCATGTTCTCCTTGATTTTCTGCAATGGCACATGACCAGGGCCCTCGATGAATGCCTGCACGTTCTTGTCCCAGGCACGGGTAACGAGTTCGCCCATGGTATCCAACTCGGCAAACTGGGCTGCATCGTTGGCATCGGCTATACAGCCTGGGCGCAGACCATCACCCAAAGAGAGGGCAACGTCATACTGTGCCACGATGTCGCAGATGTCGTCGAAGTGCTCATAGAGGAAGCTCTCCTGGTCGTGGTAGAGACACCACTTGCTCATGATACTACCGCCACGGCTCACGATTCCGCAGAGGCGGCTATCAGCGAGATGCACATTGTGGCGACGGATGCCGGCATGGATGGTGAAGTAGTCGACACCCTGCTCACACTGCTCGATGAGGGTATCACGGAATACCTCCCAGTTCAGGTCCTCTACCTTGCCGTTTACCTTCTCCAAAGCCTGGTAGATAGGCACGGTTCCTACTGGCACAGGGCAGTTGCGTACAATCCATTCACGGGTTTCGTGGATGTTGTCACCGGTAGAGAGGTCCATCAAGGTATCGCCTCCCCACTTGCAAGACCATACAGCCTTATCTACCTCTTCCTCGATGCTGGAGGTAGTGGCAGAGTTACCGATGTTGGTATTGATCTTCACGAGGAAGTTGCGGCCGATGATCATCGGTTCGCTCTCCGGGTGGTTGATGTTGGCAGGAAGAACGGCACGTCCGCGTGCAATCTCATCACGCACATACTCAGGAGTGATATGGGTATCGATGCCCAACTCCTGGCAGTTCATGTTCTCGCGGATAGCTACGTACTCCATCTCTGGAGTGATGATGCCAGCCTTGGCGTAAGCCATCTGGGTGATGTGCTTGCCAGCCTGTGCACGGCGAGGCAACTGGATGTGCTCGAAGCGGAGGTGGTCGAGGCTATGGTCAGCAAGGCGCTGCTTGCCATACTCGCTGGTAACCTCCTTGAGCTGCTCGGTATCGTTGCGGTCGAGAATCCACTGCTCGCGCATTCTTGGCAAGCCTTTCTTCAAATCTACCTGATAGTTAGGGTCGCTGTAAGGACCGCTGGTATCGTAGATGTAAACCGGAGCGTTTGGCTCTGTATGAGGAATGCCGCGCTCATCCTTCACAACAGTAGGAGTGAGGTTAACCTTGGTCATTCCAACCTTGATCTGTGGGAAGAGTTTTCCCTGCATATACGCCTTTTCTCTCTGGGCGTAAGCTTTCTTATCGTTTGGCATAATTTTTTTAAGGTAAAAAGGTAAAAGGGTAAAAAGGTAAAAAGAGCGTTCTTGCTTCTTTGCCTTCATCCTTCATGCCTTTTATTATCTATATTATAATTAATCGTTGAGGAATGCGGTGAGAGGAGAACTTGCCTCAGCACAATCGCTGATGGCTCCGAGACCTGCCTCGTAAGCACGGCGACCGCATACTACTGCTTCCTTGAATGCCTTAGCCATCTCTACAGGATCACCGGCAACGGCGATAGCGGTGTTAACCAGACAAGCGCTGGCACCCATCTCCATGGCTTCGGCAGCGTGGCTAGGTGCACCGATACCTGCATCTACTACAACTGGAACAGTAGCCTGCTCGATGATGATCTGCAGGAAGTCCTTCATTCTCAATCCCTTGTTGGTACCGATAGGTGCAGCAAGTGGCATCACGGTAGCAGCACCAGCCTCTTCGAGGTGCTTGCAGAGGGTAGGGTCTGCCTGGCAATATGGCAATACCACGAAACCGAGTTTTACCAGTTTCTCGGTAGCCTTCAGTGTCTCGATAGAGTCTGGAAGAAGATAGCGAGGGTCTGGGTGGATTTCGAGCTTGAGCCAGTTGGTTCCGAAAGCCTCGCGAGCCATCTGTGCTGCGAAGACAGCCTCCTCGGCGTTGCGCACGCCACTGGTGTTAGGAAGGAGCTGGATATTTGGGTTCTGCACTATATGAGAGAGCAGGTCGTCCTGCTTGTCTTCGAGTTCGATACGTTTCATTGCAACAGTAACCATTTCTGTTTCTGATGCTTTGATGGCTTCAGCCATGAGGGCATTGTTGTTAAACTTTCCTGTGCCCAAGAAGAGGCGTGAGTTAAACTCTCTGCCTGCGATTACTAATTTTTCCATTGTTTTATTATAGAGTTGTTATTTTTGTTTTCATTTCTGTAGGAAAAGTACTTTTGTGTGATTCTTTTCCGCAGTATTCTGGGACCGTTATCCTCCGCAGAACGCTTTTACGATAATGATGTCTGCTCCTTCTGCGATGATTGTGTTTTCCCATTCATCACGAGGCACCATTTCGTTACTGATAGCTACAGCTACTCCTGTAGCTGGCAAATCGAGTTCCTGGGCTAACTCCCTGATGGTTTTAGCCTGTGTCTCGGTCTCTTTGTTGTTGATAGTTACTTTCATATTCTGTTCGTTTTATATGATGAATAATCCGTTTGTTTACGCTTTTCTATCGCCCGAAAGCGATGATAAGCAAATATGTAATCAAACACGGTGAACTTCCAGATGAAAGCCTTAAGAGAAAGAATAAAGCGCTATCAAATATCCCTGCGACAGCATTACCTGCATCAGGTTCTATGGGTATCATCTCAGCCGAATCTTTCAGCACCCCGTGATAATCGCTTGCAAAAGTAATGATAATATCGGAAAAGCAATAGAATTTCAAAAATATTTATGCTAAATTAACGCAGAATGCACCTTTCGCTTTACTGGTGTTTCTTTCTGCAATCCGGGCATTCGCCTTTGATGACAAAGGAAATAGAGTGGGGATAAAAGCCTTCGGGCAGCTCGAAACTTGGAATATGGATATCCTCCATACAGAAGGAACGCTGGCAAGATTCGCAGTAGAAATGAATATGCCCGTCGTGATGATCGCAAGCCCCTTTTTCTTCGCAGAGTTCGTAGCAGAGTACGCCTCGCCCATCTTCGAAGGCATGTACCACATCATGTTCCAGAAAGAGGGTAAGGGTACGGAAGATGCTCGACTTATCCATCGAAACCATCTTTCGTTCCAGATTGCTCAGACTCTGCGGGTTCTGTTCGCCCATCAGGGTCTTCATTACGAGTATGCGGTTGGCGGTTGGCCGAATGCCTTTCGATTCCAGCCTGCTGATCATATCTTGTGAGTTCATCGTTTCTTCTTTTTAAAATCTTTACTAACCGGTTGCAAAGATACAAAAAAAGCGTGTAAGTATGGTAACTTACACGCTTTTTCTTTATTTAAACGTAATTACTTTTTGCTTTCAATCTAGTTTATGCCGCAGCATGAAGGGATTGGAACCCTTATACGCAAGCACAACCACGGCTTCTGTTCAAAGCCTCACCATACATTTCCATTGCGGTCATGTAATTTGCAAGAATAGCCTTCAAGGCCTTCTTGATGTTTGCATACATTGTTTTCATAATCGTTATCCTTTTTTTAAAAATTAATACTTGGCATTTCTGCCATTTTCTTTTTCCTTTTGTTCATGAACGGTGGTCAATTTTACTTGCCCATCTCCATGTTGTTGTTTACATTTACAGCCTTGGCAATCATAGCTGCCACAACTGTAAGAATCATTACTGTCGTCATCATAATTTGTTTCCTTTCTTTCTTTGTGGAGCCTCCATGTGAGGTCTCCTGTTTTACATTATCCTTATTACAATCTCACTGTTTTCTGGTGCAAAGGTAATGCCTTTTTCTTGAATATCTGTCACAAAGACATGACAAAATGATGAAAAAGGGGCTTTTTTTGATACACGTCAACTAAACAGCAATGGCGGCTTGATATACGTCAAGCCGCCATGCTGTCATATTGAGAAATGTGTCATATTTCTTATGTTTCTTCGGATTTCTGATGCTAGATCAGTTCCAGAATCTTGTCGAGAATCTTTTCTACGGTTGAAGAATCGGTTGCTTCATCGAGTTTTTGGTTGATTTTCTCTTCCAGTTTCTTGCTTACCTTGTCGGCAGCCTGATCCATGGCCTGGTTTGCCTTGTCTTCCAGTTTTTTCTGAACAGAAGCGCCCAGTCCGTCTTCTTCTGAACCATTGCTGTTATTATCGCTTACCGAAGGGGATTCATCGGTTGATGAGCTGGTGGTTTCTTCTATCTGCAGATTGTCGGCACCTTCCAGCGCCTTCACCATATCATCAGCATTCATCGTGTAAACGCTGCCAAGGATTCCGAAGCTTACGGTGTGCTGCTTGCCATTAAACTCAACGGTTCCCTTAGAGCATACGATATAGTTGTGGTATTCGAAGAGCTGGTTCATCACTTCATCGATAGCGCTTCCTGCCATCATCTTGGCAATGGAACGGATGCTTTGGGTGAAGAAGTTGTTATCACTGGTTTCTGTAGCCTTGTCGATAGCCTTGGCTGCCTCAGTCTTTACCTTTTCTTTGTGGGCATCAGGTCCTGGATTGGTTATTGCGAAAACCAGGAAGAGAAGTACGATAAGACCTAAGATGATTTTCCAGAGGGGCTTGCTCGATTTTTTCTTTTCCGGTTCCTGTCTGTAGCCCTGGTTCATTGCTGCGCCGTGCTGAAAGCCTTGCTGGTAAGCTTCTTGCTGTGCCTGCTGGAAACCCTGTTGGTTTGCAGCCTGAAAGTTTGCTGCTTCTGTCCCGTTGTTGCCGGCTGCATCTGCTGATGTTCCTTCTGCATTTTCTTTGTTAGCATTAGCCTTGATAGCTTCTACAGTTTCAAGAACAGTCTTCAGTTCTGCTATTTTCCAAGCTGGAGTCCAGTCTTTCATGCCTTGTGCCCAAACAAGGGTTTCGGGTGTAATAGCCTTCTGGACGAGTTGCTCCAGGCTGAATGGACCCGCTTGCTGTCCGTTATTCTCAATGATAAAATATTCCATCATGTATTCTTTTATATAATATTTTTCTTAAAAGCCAATAAGGAGTTTCTTTCACTCTTCATTGCTTATTAGTGTGTAGCTTTCCACCAACCGGTTTTCTCTCTGCCCTTGATAGCTACGCTGTGCTGGCTAGGGTCGGAGATGGAAAGACCGCAATAATTTTTCACTTTAAAGGTTGTACCTCTATAACTCATTAACCCTGTATAAGCCTGTTCGGTATGAGCAGCAGCTTTGATAGTGAGTTTCATCTGTGAAGTATATTTGTCTTTCAGATAGCCGCTCGGAACAAGACTGTCTATGTATACACTCATATCGTAGAAGAGGTTGGGAGAGAAACCATCCAAAGGCTGTATGGAATCGAGCGGAACGGATGATGAGAGGGTATATTTGCTATTGATTTCCTTCATCACTTGGGCTAGATTGTCCATCTGTCTGCAGTCGATGGCCGCCATATTGCAGAATGGATCGCTACTATTCTTGTAGAAATTGACAACTCCGTTGACAAATCCTGAGTAGTTGGGTGCAGAACTGTTGAGGTAACTCCATATGGTTTTGTATGGAACGCCGGCTCCCATTACTTCGCTACTTGAACTGATCATGAAATTAGTGACGTCTTTCAGTTCGTATGCAGTCTCTACATTGCCCATATAGCATGCATCGAAGAGAATGTATTGCATCTTGGTGCCGCTGAGTTTGATTCCTTCGGCAAGGGTAGGAACGTCGAGAGCGTTTTCTTCTAAACTTACGCTTCCGAAGAAACGGGTGATAGGTTTGTTGGGATCGGGACCATACTGTATTCCGCTGAAATTGCCGGTAGCGGTAGGGTAGCTGGTGCTTCCTTTCTGAGCAAAACCGGCATTAGGTCTTGCCATATAAGGATAGTTTACCCAATCGCTTTTGTAGGTCCATCCGCAGCCATGAGCTCCGATGATGAGCGAATAATTCAGGGCTTCAGCACGGCGTTTCACCTCATTCAGAATCTCTGCAAATCCTTCTGCTGTAGTATATGTAGCTTCATCGTATGTTTTCAAAGTGTCGCGAATTACGGTTTTCGTATTGCCGTCATATTGAAGATCTATAAGATAGCTCTTCCTGTAATTCTGGCTCATGAAGACTATTACACGCGAATTATTCAAGCCTTTCTTGGCAACAATACCTTCGCAGATACTGTCAACGTTGTTTTCCAAAAAACTTGTGAGACCGGAAGTGTTGGTTCCACCCGTCCAAGGATAGAAGACGAAGATAGTCTGCTTATTGACGCTTTCTACATCAATAGCTTCATCGCCACAACTGGTGAAAGTTGCTGCTAGAGATAGCGTACATATAAATAAGGTGAAAAGCTTCTTGATCATGTTTCTCTTGAAAATATGAAATGTTAAGTGTGAAATGCTAAGTTCTTACACTTAACATTCCGCACTTAACATGATAAATATTAAACTATTATTTCTTCTTGAGTTCCTCGATGGTTGCCTTGAGGGCAGCAATCTTCTCAACAGAGTCGCTTTCCTTCTTGCGCTCCAGGGCTACTACCTTCTCAGGTGCGTGAGCTACGAAGTTCTCGTTGCTGAGCTTCTTGCGTACGCCCATCAGGAAGCCTTCCAAGTGCTTGAGCTGAGCCTCTGCCTTCTCAATCTCGGCAGCTACGTCGATCAGGTCGCCCAATGGTACGGCAAACTCGTCGGTACCTACCATGAAGCTTGACGCATCGGCACTCTTCTCTGCGATGACCTCAATCTTATCAAGGTTCGCCATCTTCAGCGTTACGTCGTTGTAAGCCTCGAAATCGTTCTTGCCTACTACCTGGAGAGACAACTGTTCCTTCTGGGCAATGTTCTTCTGGTTGCGAACGGTACGAACACCGGCGATAATCTGCTTCACAGCCTCAATGTCGGCTGCCAACTTCTGCTCCTCGGTTGTAGGTGCAGGAATATCCAGCTTCTCGCGCATGATGCTCTCGCCATCCTTGCGGTCGTAGATGTGCTGCCACAATTCCTCGGTGATGAATGGCATGAATGGATGCAACATCTTCAGGAGGGCATCGAAGAAGCGGAGGGTAGCGTCGTAGCTCTTCTGGTCGATAGGCTGGCCGTAAGCTGGCTTCACCATCTCCAGGTACCAGGATGAGAACTCATCCCAGAACAGCTTATATACAGTCATCAATGCCTCAGAGATACGGTAGTCCTTAAACTGCTTCTGCATCTCCTCGTTCACCTCCTTGAGCTTGGCATCAAACCACTTCACGGCGATTTCTGCACTCTTAGGCTGCTCGATATCTGCCGTTTCCCAACCCTTCACGAGGCGGAAGGCATTCCAGATCTTATTGTTGAAGTTACGTCCCTGCTCGCAGAGGCTCTCGTCGAAGAGAATGTCGTTGCCTGCTGGAGCACTGAGCATCATACCCATACGAACACCATCGGCACCAAACTTGTCAATCAGAACCAGTGGGTCTGGTGAGTTACCGAGACTCTTGCTCATTTTGCGGCCGAGCTTATCGCGAACGATACCTGTGAAATATACGTGCTTGAATGGCATCTTGCCACGATACTCGTAGCCAGCCATGATCATACGTGCTACCCAGAAGAAGATGATATCCGGACCAGTTACGAGGTCGGAAGTAGGGTAGTAGTAGTTGATCTCCTCATTGTCAGGATGCTCGATACCATCAAACAGAGAGATAGGCCACAACCATGAAGAGAACCAGGTGTCGAGGCAGTCGCTCTCCTGCTCAAGATCCTCAGCCTTGATGTTGGCATTCTTCTCCTGAGCGAGTTTCAGAGCCTCCTCTGCAGTCTCAGCTACCACGAAATCCTTCTTGCCGGCATTGTCGAAGTAGTAAGCTGGGATGCGGTGACCCCACCAGAGCTGGCGGCTGATACACCAGTCCTTGATGTTCTCCAACCAGTGGCGATAGGTATTCTTGTACTTCTTAGGATAGAACTCGATATCATCGTCCATTACTGGAGGAAGGGCGATGTCGGCAAAGTGCTGCATCTTGAGGAACCACTGTGTAGAGAGCTTTGGCTCGATAGGCACATTGGTACGCTCAGAGAAGCCCACCTTATTATTATAGTCCTCAATCTTCTCCATCAGACCGGCGTTCTGAAGGTCGATGGAAATCTGTTTGCGCACATCCATGCGGTCCATACCTACATAGAGACCTGCTGCCTCGCTGATGGTACCATTGTCGTTGAAGATATCGATGGTTTCCAAACCGTGCTTCAAACCGAGGGCGTGGTCGTTGATATCGTGAGCTGGAGTTACCTTCAAGCAACCAGTACCGAACTCGATATCTACGTATGTATCCTCGATGACAGGAATCTCGCGGTTTACGAGAGGCACGATAACGTGCTTACCCTTCAGCCAGGTATTCTTCTTATCCTCTGGGTTGATACACATGGCAGAGTCGCCCATGATGGTCTCAGGACGGGTGGTTGCTACTACTGCATAGTAACCCTTCTCATCCTTGTGCATCACGTTTTCCTCATCCACCTGCTGGCAGTCCTGTTCTACTACATAATACTTCAAGTGGTAGAGCTTAGAGTGCTCGTCCTTGTAGATAACCTCCTCGTCAGAGAGTGCAGTCTGAGCCTTAGGGTCCCAGTTAACCATGCGCACGCCACGATAGATGAGTCCCTTCTGGTAAAGGTCGCAGAATACGTGGATGACGGCACGAGAGCGGGTCTCGTCCATGGTGAATGCTGTGCGGTCCCAATCGCAGCTGGCACCGAGTTTGCGGAGCTGTTTGAGGATGATGCCACCATGCTCGTGAGTCCAGTCCCAAGCGTGCTTGAGGAACTCCTCGCGGGTAAGGTCGGTCTTCTTGATGCCCTGCTGAGCGAGGCGGTTTACAACCTTTGCCTCGGTAGCGATACTGGCATGGTCGGTACCTGGTACCCAACATGCGTTCTTGCCCTCCATGCGAGCACGGCGAACGAGAATATCCTGGATAGTATTGTTGAGCATGTGTCCCATATGGAGCACACCCGTTACGTTTGGTGGTGGGATAACCACTGTATAAGGTTCACGACCATCTGGCTTAGAACTGAAAAGCTTGTTGTCGAGCCAGTACTGATACCATTTACTTTCCACTGCTTGTGGATCGTATTTACTTGCTAATTCCATTGTTTATATCTAATTTTTATTCTTTTTCTTTCTTTTTCTTTAAAAAACGGTGCAAAGATACTAATTTTTGGGCGAAAAATACTATCTTTGCATCAAAATTATTAATTTTTGCACAAAACGATGGTTAGTAATACAGGAAAAGGACATACGAAAGAAGAAAAACTGGCGGCGTTCAGCCGCTTGCTGGATGTGCAGGACCGTTTGCGCCTGCAGTGTCCATGGGATAAAAAGCAGACATTCGAGAGTCTTCGTCCGAATACGATCGAGGAGACTTTCGAGCTTTGTGACGCCTTGATGAAGCGCGATTACAAGGATATCAAGAAGGAGTTGGGCGATGTGTTGGAGCACGTGATGTTCTATAGCATCATCGGCAGAGAAGACGGCGAGTTCGATATTTGCGATGTTTGCAATCAGGAGGCAGATAAATTGATGTTCCGCCATCCTTTCATTAACTGGAAGGAAGAGGGAAATTGGACGGTTTCGAATCCTGATATGTATATCAACGATGAAGGACAGGTTGTCTATAAGGAGTCAGATGCAGGGAATGGAGAAGCAGGAACTGCCAGTTCGGAAGAAACCTTAGCTCTTGGCGCCAGCAAGCCGAAAACTGCTACTTCTGTTGAGAAAACCTGGGAACTGATCAAGCAGCAGGAGAAGGATGGAAATGAGCGGGTGTTGAGCGGTGTCCCTAATTCTCTTCCGTCTCTTATCAAGGCTTATCGCATTCAGGACAAGGCTAGAAATGTAGGCTTCGACTGGAAAGAAAAAGAAGATGTGTGGGACAAAGTGCAGGAGGAACTGGAAGAACTCAAGGTGGAACTGGCTAAAGGCGACAAAGAGAATTCTACCCGGGAATTGGGCGATTTCATCTTCTCAGTAATCAATGCAGCACGTCTCTATAAACTCAATCCGGATAATGCGCTGGAGAAAACCAACCAGAAATTTATCCGCCGTTTCAACTACGTAGAAGATCATAGCTTAAAGCAAGGTAAAAACTTGAAAGATATGAGCTTAGAAGAAATGGATAAACTATGGGATAAAGCAAAACTTCAGGAGAAAAAGGATGATAAATAACGGTGAATCAGATAATCTTATCAACTCATCAATATAATAATAAAAACTAAAGTGTTATGAAAAAATTAGTTTATGTAACAATAGCTTTGGTGGCGCTTTTCGCAGCCAACAGTTGTAAGAACAAAAATAATGTTCCTGTTATCAGTGCAGCAGATTCGGTAGAGGTAGAGGATGCAATGAACGATTCTACCATCTATGGTGTATGCGGTGAGGGAACCTCTATGCATAGCCTGGAGCTGATTTCTGATGAAGGTGACACCCTTTCGGTGTTTATTGACGATGAGAATCCTGATGTTGTTCAGGGAGGATTGCTGGCTGGCGACCGTATTGCTCTTATCGGTTATAAGGCAGAGGATGGAGAGATGATGGCCCAGAAGATTATCAACCTGACATCCCTCTTGGGTAAATGGACTTCTCTGGATAAGAATTTTGATATCTTGGAAGGTGGAGAGGTGAAGAACAATGTGAAGGCTGAAACTAATCCTTGGACTAGCTGGAAGATACTCAATGGTAAACTTTTGCTGAATAAGGATACTTTTGCCATTGACAAATTGGGTTCTGACAGTCTTATGTTGGAGAATACTCAGGGTATCTTTGTTTTCAAGCGCCAAGAGTAAGGTCATCATGTTGAACCTGTAAATTATGATTTAGTTTTGGAACCATTTAAAGTACATATATTGGGGTGTGGCAGTGCTTTGCCCACCCTTCAGCATAGTGCCTCGGCCCAGATTATTGAGATGCGTGGCAAATGCTTTATGATGGATTGTGGCGAGGGTGCCCAGATGCAGTTCCGTCGCACTCATGTTCACTTTGCTAAGATAAATGCTATCTTTATTTCGCATCTTCATGGTGATCATTGCTTTGGCTTGCTGGGACTTCTTTCTACCTTAGGTATGCTGGGCAGAACGGCTAAGTTAAAAGTTTATGCACCAGAAAGTTACGGAGATTTGTTTAAGCGTCAGATCGATTTCTTCATGCAGGGAATGGAATATCAAATCGAATTTGTTCCTGTAGATACCGAGAAGTCGCAAGTAGTATATGAAGATCATTCTGTAACCGTAGAAACCGTTCCTCTGCAGCATCGTGTGCCTTGTTGTGGGTACATCTTCAGAGAGAAACCGACATTGCCTCATATCCGTCGTGATATGATAGATTATTACGAGATTCCTGTAAGCCAGATTAACAACATCAAGAATGGAGCTGACTGGACAACGAAGGAGGGGGATGTAATACCTAATGCCAGATTGGTAATGCCTGCCGCTACTCCCCGCAGTTATGCTTATTGCAGTGATACCCGGTTTGTTCCGGGGGTGGCAGAAAAGGTAAAGGGGGTTACGGTGCTTTATCATGAGAGCACCTATACTTCGGAGAATGAGGACAGGGCTAAACTCTATTATCACAGTACGGCTCGACAGGCTGCAACTATAGCCAGAAATGCGGGTGTAGGCAAACTTCTTCTGGGACATTATAGTGCAAGATATAATAATGAAGAGGTATTGTTGAATGAAGCTAAAGAGGTGTTTACGGAAAGTTATCTTACTCAGGAAGGTAAAGTGTTCTCTATAGAATAATATAGAAACAGGGCTTGAATGTACCGGGAAACAAGGTGCAGAATAGCCTTTGATCTATATAAAAATATAAAAAAAGTGCCTTGCGCCAAAAAAAGTTCATTTTTGATGCAAGGTTTTCTCTTTATATCGTTTAATCTTTAAAAAGGATTTGAAATTGGAATCGGAAAAGGATCTCTTAGACGACATCAATAGCGGCAGTCGGGCAGCCATGCACAGATTGTACGAACGCTATGTGGGGTATGCCATGGCCGTAGCGCTGAGGTATATCCCTATGCGCGATGATGCTGAAGATGTAGTGCAAGATAGTTTTATAAAAGTCTTTTCCGGCATTTCAAAGTTTGAATATCGGGGTGAGGGCGCTCTTCAGGCTTGGCTCTTGCGGATAGTGACAAATGAAGCTGTCAACTTTGTAAGGCAGCAAAAGCGCTTCACTATCGTGGACGAAGTTCCCGATGATATTGAGGATGAAGAGTCTGAAGTAGAAAGAGTTCCGCCTGCAGAACTGACAAGAATGATAGGAGAATTGCCTGATGGGTACAGACTGGTTCTTAACATGTTTGTTTTTGAACAGAAAAGCCATAAAGAAATTGCACAGCTGTTAGGCATCAAAGAAAGCAGTTCTGCTTCACAATATTTGCGGGCGAAAAAGCTGTTGGGCAAAAAGGTGAAAGATTATCTGAGCCAGGCAGATTGTAGTGATAATAAAGAGTTGAATCATATAAATGAGAAAAGTAATGAGTAACGATTGGACAAATAAACTTCGAGATCAGTTGGCTGACTACCAAGAGCCTGTCAGCCACGACTTGTGGGCTGAGATAGAACAATCGCTTGCTCAGTCTAAAAAGGTTGGTGATGAGGAAACTGATGTAAAGAAGAGACCACAGACTCGTTATGTTGTCTTGAAAAGATGGTCAGTAGCTGCAGCGATTGCTTTATTGGGAGTAGGAGGCAGTTATGTTTATCTGCATGATGATGAATCGGGACAGGCTAACTTAGCTGTTCAGAGTTCTTTTTCTACAGCATCAGGTTCAAGCAGGACTTCTTCTGCTGTCCGTGCAGAAGCACAATCGGCAGGAAGTGAAAATGCTATCTTGCTTGCTGAAAACAATGCATCTGCACATCAGGTGAATCGCCATTCATCGGGGCGTCAATTGAACCATAGTAAATCTTCTGTCTCTTTCCAGGAGAGGACTGTTGCTGCTGATAATGAAGTAATGTTTGCAGCAGAGGTAGAAATGCCAGAACAGTCTGTTAATGCAGAGGTAAATGGTCGGGAATTATCTGTTTTGCAAAAGCAAAATGAGGATTCTGAAAGACAGATGGCCGTTTCTTCTAATCATGCAACCAAGCCGTTGGAAGCAGATGGTGGGCAGAAGCTTTATGCAGGCAGGGCGCAGGAAGGTCATTTTGAACGCAGTTATAAGGACAAGTATGAACAGAACTGGACCATGAACCTGTATGCAGAGAATGTAAGTCTGGGCTCTGGCAGTGATGGAATGTCAAACGGCATGTATGCGTCTTCAGATCTTCTTGCTGGTGGTGGCTTTGCTGATCATGGCGTTTTCCTGGCTGCTGCTTCTCTTTTAAGATATGCAATACCGAAATATGTTGAAGCGAAACATCATGCTCCTTTGGCTATAGGTGCTCAGGTTGGTATCGGACTTGCGCCTCGTTTGTCTTTGAGTACCGGTGTCGTATATACGCGTGTTGCTTCTGATTTCAAATCTTATGGTGTTTCAGAATTTGATACACATCAGGTTTTGCATTATGTGGGTGTTCCACTTGGTTTAAACTATGAGGTTTGGAGCACGGGAGGTTTTCATGCGTACGTAATGGCGGGTGGAGAAGCCGATTTCAACGTAAAGAATGATACAAAGGTTTCTGGTCATAAAGAGGACGTGAAACGTGATGGCGTTCAGTTCTCGGGTAAGGCTTCGCTTGGTGCACAGTATGATGTTACACCACAAGTGGGCTTCTATATTGAGCCAGGTGCAAAATATTATTTTGATAATGGCAGCGAAATAGAAAATACGTTTAAAGATAAGAAGTGGAATTTTAATCTCCAGTTCGGACTCCGTATTAATCTGAAATAGTGTTTGAGTCCAATTATTAATAAATATATGTACGAACTACATTTCATTTTATAACATTACATACGAGAAAAGGAAAGGGCAGTCTGCGTGATGCATGGCTGCCCTTTATTGTTTCCTGTTTTCTTATTTCTTATTCAATAATTTTTCGCTCATATTGAGAGCGGCCTTTCTGCCGTCTCCCATGGCAAGGATTACTGTGGCTCCTCCTCGTACGATATCGCCGCCAGCGTAGATTTCTTCGATGGAACTCTGCATCTGGTCGTTTACGGCAATGGTGTTCTTCCGGCCGAGTTCCAAGCCTTCGATACTCTGTGGAACGAGTGGATTAGGACTTACTCCTACGGCAACAATTACCTGGTCGCACTCCAGCGTGATGGTCTCTCCTGTAGCTTCTGGACGACGACGGCCGCTGGCATCAGGTTCGCCAAGCTTCATCACATCGAGGACTACAGCCTTTACTGCGCCCTTATCGTCTGCCTCATATTCTTTAGGATTGTGCAATGTAAAGAAGTTGATTCCTTCTTCCTTGGCATGCTTCACCTCTTCGAGTCGGGCAGGCATTTCTGCCTCCGAACGGCGATATACCAAGGTTACGTCTGCTCCGAGTCGTTTTGCAGTACGGCAACTGTCCATAGCTGTATTTCCGCCGCCTACAACAACCACCTTCTTACTCAAGTTGATAGGGGTGTCGCTATGAGGATTGGCTGCATCCATCAGGTTTACACGGGTAAGATATTCGTTAGAAGACATGATGTTCAAGGCATTCTCTCCAGGAATATTCATGAAGTTGGGCAGACCCGCACCTGAGCCAACGAAGATTCCCTTGAATCCTTGTTCTTCCAGATCTTTTACGGAAATGGTCTTGCCAACGATGCAGTCTGTAATGAACTTTACGCCCATCTTCTGAAGATTCTTAATCTCTACATCTACGATAGCATTAGGCAAACGGAATTCAGGAATACCATATTTCAATACACCGCCAATCTCGTGTAATGCTTCAAAGACGGTAACGTCGAATCCCTTCTTTGCCATATCGCCTGCAAAACTCAATCCGGAAGGTCCTGAACCAACTACGGCTATCTTGATGCCATTAGGTTCATCGCACTTTGGTACAGAGATGTTTCCACTCTGGCGTTCGTAATCGGCAGCAAAACGCTCCAGGTATCCGATAGCTACAGCAGGCTCGTTCATCTTGAGATGTACACACTTGCTTTCACATTGCTTTTCCTGTGGGCAAACTCGTCCGCAAACGGCAGGTAGGGCAGAGGTGTTCTTTAAAACCTTGGCTGCGGCAAGGAACTGGCCTCGCTCAATATTCTTGATGAAGGAAGGAATGTTGATGCTTACCGGACAACCTTCCATACAGGTAGGCTTAGGACAGTCGAGACAGCGCTTGGCTTCGGTCAAAGCCATTTCCTTGGTTAAACCGATATTTACCTCTTCCGTACGGGTTGTGGCACGATAAAGAGGGTCAAGTTCTGGCATCTTTACGCGCTCTATAGCTGTACGTTCTTTTGCTTTCATCGAAGCGCGTAACTCCTTGCGCCACTCAGCGTTACGGTCGGTCAACTCTTCGATGCTCGCATCTGTAGGTTCTACGTCCATGATTACATCCGTAGTTTCTTTCTTCTTTTCTGCGTCTACAGTTGCAAGGTGCTCTTCGAAGTGTTCCATCTCTTCGCGTTCAACATCCTTGAAAGTGCCCATGCGCTTGAACATCTCGTCCCAATCTACTAGAGCGCCGTCAAACTCAGGACCGTCGATGCAGACAAACTTGGTCTTGCCGCCGATGGTCAGGCGGCAGGCACCGCACATACCGGTTCCATCCACCATGATGGTATTGAGCGAAACGTCTGTGGAAAGATTATATTTCTGGGTCAGGAGACAGCAGAACTTCATCATGATAGGAGGACCGATGGCGAAAACCTTATCGATATGCTCCTGATTGATAAACTTCTCGATTCCTACGGTTACAACACCCTTCTCGCCGTAACTTCCGTCATCGGTCATGATGATGAGTTCATCGCTAGATGCACGCACTTCATCTTCCATAATCACGAGGTCTTTGTTCCTACCCGCAATTACGGAAAGGACTCTGTTTCCTGCGGCTTTCAGTGCCTTGATGATAGGGAGCATAGGAGCTACGCCTACACCACCTCCGGCACAAATGACTGTTCCGAAGTTCTCGATATGTGTAGGATTTCCAAGTGGTCCCACCACATCGTGAATCTCATCGCCTTCATTCAATGCACAGAGTTTGGTAGATGAAAGACCTACCTTCTGCACAACCAGTGTGATTGTTCCTTTCTCAATGTCAGCGTCAGCGATGGTCAGCGGCATACGCTCGCTGTTGTTGTCTACACGGATGATAACAAAGTTGCCTGCCTTTCGGCTCTTGGCTATAAGCGGTGCTTCTACATCGAAGCGGAATACTTTCTCTGAGTATTGTACTTTCTTGATAATCTTGTTCATGGGCTATTAAATTTCTTAATGCTGATATATTAATATTTCTGGTTAGCTGTTTAGAGTTTGCTTCATGGTACATAAAAATGCAAAAGGATAACATCGGCTACCTTTGTGGCAGTCGAAGTTATCCTCGTACAATATATGTTATTTTTGTTTTTCGAATGTTTTGTATAATCGAGAAAAACTGAAAGTCTTACCGATACTTCAAATTAATCGAAATTTTTGTCATCAAGCATCTCGAAACCACAGTATGGAACCAATACCTTAGGTACGCGGATTCCTTCTGGGGTCTGATTGTTCTCCAAGATGGTTGCTACGATACGTGGCAAAGCAAGTGCTGAACCATTCAATGTGTGGCAAAGTTCAATCTTCTTGTCATCTGTATGGCGATAGCGGCAGTGGAGACGGTTAGCCTGGTAGCTCTCGAAGTTAGATACTGATGAAACTTCCAACCAGCGACCCTGTGCAGCACTCCATGTTTCGAAGTCGTAGCAGATAGAAGAGGTGAAGCTCATATCACCACCGCAGAGACGGAGGATATGGTATGGCAATTCCAACTTCTTCAAAAGACCTTCAACATGGTCGAGCATCTCGTTCAAACTCTCGTAAGAGTGACCTGGCTTATCGATGCGAACAATCTCTACCTTGTCGAACTGGTGCAGGCGGTTCAAACCGCGAACGTCCTTACCATAGCTACCTGCTTCACGACGGAAACAGGCTGAGTAAGCACAACGCTTGATAGGGAGATCTTTCTCATCGAGAATAACATCGCGGAAGATGTTGGTTACAGGAACCTCAGCAGTAGGGATAAGGAAGAGATTATCCAGATTAGCATGATACATCTGACCTTCCTTGTCTGGCAACTGACCGGTACCACGACCAGAGTCCTCGTTTACTACGTACGGAGGCTGAATCTCCAGATATCCGCTCTTGCGAGCCTCATCGAGGAAGAATGCCTCAAGCGCACGCTGGAAACGAGCCATCTTGCCGATATATACAGGGAAACCTGCGCCAGTAATCTTAACGCCGAGGTCGAAATCTACAAGATTATACTTCTTCAAGAGATCCCAATGGCAGAGAGCATCCTCGCCGAGGTTTGGCTTTTCGCCGCCTTCTTTCACAACAACGTTGTCGGCTGCGTCCTTACCTTCAGGAACCTGCTCGCAAGGGATGTTAGGAATTTCGAGC
>ULSM01038140.1_pt1 | contig 24549 bp, 18 predicted proteins | sample 1956381 | NCBI WGS metagenome assembly ULSM01 (sample SAMEA4835710, study PRJEB28245) | human gut metagenome | biome: gut microbiome; material: fecal sample | place: Denmark | collected 2008 | reverse complement strand
ATCCTGCAAAAAGCGGGCTACCGGGTGGGACTTTACACTTCGCCCCACCTGCTCGACTTCCGCGAACGCATACGTGTGGACGGCAAAATGGTTTCCGAAGAGTTTGTGTGCTCGTTTGTCGATAAGTTTCTCAACAGCGGATACTCCGGACGGCAACCGTCGTTTTTCGAGCTTGCAACAATAATGGCTTTCAAATATTTTGAACATGAGAAAGTCGACGTTGCCGTAATCGAGGTTGGACTCGGCGGACGGCTCGACAGCACAAACATAATCTCACCGGTGCTGAGCGTCATTACCAACATCTCGTTTGACCACACTCAGTTTCTCGGCGACACGCTTGCTGCAATAGCCGGCGAGAAAGCGGGCATAATAAAGCCGAATACGCCCGTTGTCGTCGGCGAATACACCGACGAGACACGCCCGGTGTTTGAGGAGAAGGCACAAAGCGTGAATGCGCCGATCGTATTCGCACAGGACAATTCGGAAATCACCGACTTCAGCCGTTCTGTCGACAGCCTGCACCTCTCCACCCGTTCATTCGGCGACATCTCCGATGAATTGGCTGGAGAATGCCAAACGCTCAATGCCGACACTGTGCTGCATGCTGTCTGCCTACTTCGCGAAAATGGATTCATCATTACAGACGGAAACGTGCACGACGGTTTCGCATCGGTTTGCAGAACAACGGGTTTGATGGGGCGATGGATGAAGGTCGACGAACATCCGCTGACAATATGCGACACCGGACATAACCCCGGAGGCTTCCAATACATCGCCGACCAGCTGCAACACGCCGAGTGCGGCACGCTGCGCGTGGTGATCGGATTTGTCAGCGACAAGGACATCTCCCATATCCTCAACATGCTGCCTACCGACGCCCTCTACTTCTTCACCCAGCCGTCGGTGGAGCGGGCGTTGCCGTGCACCGTCCTGGCAAAGAAGGCCTCTGAATTCGGGATGACGGGCAGCACTTTCACATCTGTCAAGGATGCATATCTTGCGGCAAAAAGCGGTGCGGCGGCCGACGATATGATATACGTTGGCGGAAGCACATTTATCGTTGCCGACTTGTTGGCGGCTCTCAAAGAATCTGGGAAAGTGTAGTGGTGCGGTAGGCTTCAGAGTCAACATCGAGAAGCGACTTCATGCGGTCGAGAGCGGCTGGCACCGCCGGCTCTTCTATAAAGTCGGAATGACCGATTTCATGGTATCGGTTCATAAACTCCTCAACCGTCATCCCCGACAAGTTGCGCGACGGTTGATAAGAGATGTTGCCGTCGTCATCAATCACCGCCGACAGGAATCCCCCGTCACACAGTCGGTCGACAACCTCGTTGACCATCTTCACAGGTATCTGACGGCGGTCGGCAAGCTCTTTCTTGCCCACGGCATCGGCGCCTACCTCAAAACGGCTCACAACGGTGGCTATCACAAACAGTGCCACTTGGTCGACATAGCGTGCCGATGCTTTCTTCACCTGTGCCAGATAGTTGAAACTGAAGAAATTCTGCGATGAATAGGTCATCACCGCACACGCGATACACACTGTCCACGACAGCTGCATCCAAATCAGAAACAGCGGAAGAAAAGCGAATCCGCCATAGACGGCATTGTATTTTGTCACGGATATCTGACCATGCACAAAGGCATACTGGATGAAATAAAACAGCACTCCGCACACAAATCCGGGCAACAGCGCGTTTTTAAGTTTCACTTTCGTGTAGGGTATCAGCACGTTCATCCCGACAAACAGAACTCCAAGCAAAAACACCGGGGAGAGGTCGAGAAGAAACTTGAGCACGGGCGACAACACGCCTATCGGTGAATTAATCGACTCCTGGACGAAGTTTGACAAAAATATCGACAAGCCGCCGGAGCAAATCAGAAGAATGGGAATGATAAGAAGTATTGCCGTGTAGTCGGTGATGCGGCGATAAATCGGCCGTCCTTTCCTCACGTTCCACACATGGTTGTAGACCGACTCGATTTTTCTCAGCATGCTGACAAGCGTCCACAGCAAGAACACGACGCCGATGCCCACAAACACGCCTTTCGACAGGGTGGCGAGAAAACGGTCGACGAAATCAAGGGAATTCTCAAGCATGGCGCGCTGCGATGGCAACCCCTTGTAAAGCGACTGTATCAGCACGTCGCGCATTCCGAAGCCCCTGGCTATGGCAAGAAGCAGCGACAGAATGGGTATGACGGCAAGAAGCGTGGTGTATGTCAGCGAACTGGCAAGAGTCTGGATGTTTTTGTCAAAAAAAGACTTAACCGAGAGGTTGACAACCTTTAGCAGCTTCACATACCACACATCGCGCGGATCACGCCAAACGTTTTCCGTGCAGTAAGCATATAGATGCCGAAACCTCCTGACAGCAATACGCACCGTCAAATATATCTTTCGTATTTCCACTTTCTTAAAAAAAACAGTACGGCTATAAGCCGGGTTATGTCGCAGCCTTAGCCGCGTCCTGTCATTTATCTACGCCACGCGTCGCCACGTGGCTCCAGCAGCCTACCCCCCGGCAATGGACGAGTAACCCTTAAATGCCGGTATACTTGACCTTGCAACCCATAAGATGTGCGGCGCGCAATGTCGCCATCGCGCCCGGTGGGCTCTTACCCCGCCTTTTCACCCTTACCACTTGCGTGGCGGTTGTTTTCTGTCACACTGCTCTGCCGTCGCCGACAGCTTCCCGTTAGGAAATATGGCACTCTATGTTGCCCGGACTTTCCTCTTACCGCCAAAAGAGGCGGCAAGCGACAGGACACCGTACTGTTTTGTGTAGACAAAGATAGCGCATGTTGCGCTAAATTCAAAGCTTCGTCCCCATAAAAAGCGAATACCGCCGACTGGGTATTCCGTCGGCGGTATCCGTTCTTTCTATCTAATCCTGTCGATTATGCTTCTTTCTTTTCTGCCTCTGCCTCGAAAAGTTTGTTGAACTCTTCTACAGAAACAGCCTTCTCGTCAAGTGTCACAGCCTCTTTGACAGCGGCAAACAGCTTGTCGTCAACCGACTTTTCAATCAAACGCTGACGATAGTCTTTGTTCTTCAAGAAATCTTCCGCATACTTCTCAACATATTCGTCAGGCACGTTTGTCATGCCATACTGTGCGAACTGCTGTGCTGCAAGCATCTTTGCCTCACGCTTGAGGTCCTCGTCGCCTACCTTTACCTCAAACATCTTGGCGATTCTTTCTTTCACCAATTGCCATTCTGCGGCAGGAAGCATTCTTTCGTATTCTGCGTCAACGTTCTCGTCGTTGATTTTCTCGTTTGTCTTCTTAAGCCATTTCTTCAAGAATTCTACAGGAAGCTCCAAGTTGCCCACCTTCTCCATCAACACTTTCTGTGCGTCGAGAGTGAAACGGTAGTTGCTGTCAAGCATAAGCTGGTTGGCAATCATCTCTTTCAACTTTGTTGCATATTCCTCTTCGTTCTTGACTTCGTCCTTGCCAAACACCATGTCGAAGAACTCCTGATTTTTCTCTGCCGGCTTCAACACGATGATTTCCTTGATTGTGAATTCAAAGTTTGACTTAACGCCTGCTGCCTGCTCCTTGTCGATGTTGAGCATTGATGCAACCTCAGCATCGCTGCCGTTGCCTGCTGCCGCCGGATTGAACACCACCTTGTCGCCTACTTTCTTGCCTGCGAATTTCTCGCCTTCTGAAGTCTTGCCAAGATATTCCATCGAAACGATTGTGCTTTCTGCAACAATACCGCCTTCCTTCACGCTGCCGTCTTCGTTGAGCTCAGCAACAGAACCCTTGATAAGGGCTGTCTCGTTGACTTCATCCCCAGGAACTTGCGAACCGAAACGACGTGTGAACGCCTCATCCTGACGCTGCGCCATCTCGTCGGTAACGTTGATTTTATAATAAGGAACTGTGATGCTCTTGTCTACGTTCAACTCAAACGCAGGTGCCAAACCTACCTCAAACTTGAATGTGAAGTCCTTCTTGTCGAAATCCACTTCCTGGTTGTCTTCTGCCAAAGGCTCGCCGAGGATGCTGAGTTTCTCGTCTTCGATATATTTGAACAAAGCGTCGACAGTCTCACGGTTGATAACGTCGGCGAGAACTTGCTTGCCAAACATTTTCTTCAACAAGCCTGCCGGAACCTTGCCCGGACGGAAACCGTCGATATGATGTTTCTGACCGATAGTCTTAAGATCTTTTGCTACTTTGTCCTGATAGTCTTTTTCTTCCAACGACACTGTGATGATACCACCGACATTGCCGTTTTTCTCCATTGTAACGTTCATATTCTTAATATAAATTATTCAATATTCTACAGGCAAACACCGTTTTTGCCCAACAAGGTGCAAAATTACACTTATTTGCCTCATCTCGCAAATTCTATGCCACATTTTTATTACATCCTTTTTGATTTTTGGTTTATTTCACGTTTCCTATCAATTTGCTGCGTCATTTGAAAAGTTTATCCGCTTTTAGGCATAAAGTTCATGATAACTTGACCTTCTGCGACCATTTTGTTGTAACTTTGCGTTCTAAAATTTCAATAAGTGGAATACGGAGATACAAACAAATCGGTTTTCAGAAGGATAGACTTCCCTATCCTGATTACATATCTGCTGCTTGTTGTGGCTGGTGCCATAAGCATATATGCGGCAAGCTACGACTTCGACAATGCCAGCATTCTCGACTTTTCAGAATTTTCAGGAAAGCAATTCTGCTGGATTGGACTGTCGGCGCTGCTTGGTGTAGCTATACTCTTGGTCGACAACTGGTTTTTCGACACATACGCCTACCCTATATATTTTGCAATACTGCTGCTACTGCTCGTGACAATCTTCATTGCTCCCAACATCAAGGGGTCGCACTCATGGATTGTGCTCGGCCCTGTGAGCCTGCAGCCTGCGGAATTTGCCAAGTTTGCAACGGCGCTCGCTCTTGCCAAACTGTTCAGCGGCTACAACTTCTCGCTCAACGCCAAGTTCAGCAACTACATAAAGGCGGCAGCAATAATAATGGCGCCGATAATGCTGATCCTGTTGCAGAACGAGACGGGTTCGGCGCTGGTTTTCACTTCGCTCGTATTCGTGCTTTACCGCGAGGGCATGAGCGGATTGATTCTGTTTGCCGGACTTTGCTCGATTGTGATTTTCGTGGTGGCGCTGAAATATTCAGCGATAATGGTCATGGGCATCCCCGGCGGCGAATTTATCGTTTTGGCTCTGATTCTGCTGATGATTCTGGGAATGGTGGTGTTCTACTGCAAATCGGCGGTTATAACACGCAACCTTCTGATTGTGTATGCCGCATGCGGAGCTGTCTGCGGCACTCTATACGCTTGTGGAATCGAGATTAACGGACGCTTGTTTCTGCTTGGAACTATGGCTGCGGCTATCAGCTACCTCGTCTGGGAAATGCTGAAGAAGGAGGCCCGCAAAATTCTGCTCATCATCACGTTCGCTCTCTCGTCGGTAGTTTTCTTGTTTTCCGTAAACTATGTGTTTACCGACATCCTCGGTGCGCACCAGCAAATGCGCATAAAGGTGGCTCTCGGCATCGAGGACGACCTGCAGGGAGCCGGCTACAACGTGAACCAGTCAAAGATTGCAATCGGTTCGGGAGGAATCTTCGGAAAAGGATTTCTCAACGGCACTCAGACAAAGCTGAAATACGTGCCGGAGCAGCACACCGACTTCATTTTCTGCACCATCGGCGAGGAAGAGGGTTTTATTGGCTCGGCGGCGGTGATTGCCGCGTTCCTGTTCCTCGTGCTGCGCATTCTGCAAATTGCCGAACGGCAGCGGACGGCATTCGGAAGGGTGTACTGCTACTGTGTGGCTTCGTATTTCATTTTCCACATCGGCATCAACATCGGTATGGTCATCGGGCTATGCCCCGTAATCGGCATTCCTCTGCCGTTCTTCAGCTACGGAGGATCGTCGCTGTGGGGATTCACAATCCTAATTTTCACGCTTCTTAAAATCGATGCCTCGCGCGAGGACAGATAGCCTCAACGTCGCTTACTTTCCGGAAAAACGACGCTCCACAACCTCCCAGTCCACAACGTTCCAGATGTTGTGAAGATAGTCAGCGCGCCGATTCTGATAGTCAAGGTAATACGCGTGCTCCCACACGTCGATACACAACAGTGGGTGCAGCCCGTCCATCCTCAACGGGGTGTCGGCATTCGGTGTGTTGATTACCATCAAATGATTGTCGGAGTCTGCAACAAGCCATGTCCATCCGGAGCCAAACAACGCTGCTCCCGACTGCTCCATCTTTGTCTTCAGCACATCGACCGACCCGAAGCACCGCTCCACTGCGGCAAGAAAAGCCTTGTCGGAGGCTGGCTTTGGCGATGGCGACAGCGCGTCGAAATAGAAAAGATGATTCCATGCCTGGGCGGCATTGTTGAGCAACGCGCCGTCGGCGACTCGCACAATCCCGTCGAGCGGCAACTCCGACAATGGAGTTTCAGCTGCAAGTTTGTCTACATTCTCAAGATATGTGCGCGTATGCTTCCCATAGTGGAAGTCAATAGTTGTGGCACTGATGGCGCCGGTCAATGCGTCCGCCTGCCACGGCAGTTTTGGTAGTTCGTGTTTCATAATGGTAAAACTTTAATATTCACCCATATAAACACTCACCACCACAAAATTGTTCAATCCGCTACGTCGAGGCGCGGTTGTAGAGCACTATGCCTATTATGAGATACACCACATTAGGAATCCACATTGCCACAAACGGCGACGTATAGCCAGAAACGGCAAATGTCGACGTGACCGTGGAAAACAGGATATACGAGAAACTCAGCACCAAACCGATACCAATGTTGATACCCATTCCGCTCTTCACCTTGCGCGACGACAGCGACATGCCGATAAGCGTCAGGATAAACGCCGCGCCGGTCATGGCGAAACGCCGTTCATACTCAATCTCAAAACTTTTGATATTCGCCACACCACGCATTTTCTGCCGGTCAATGTAGGCCTTCAGCTTCGGTGAGGTCATCTTTTCGTGGTCGTTCTCAGCAATCAGGAAGTCGCGCGGCTCAATCGGGATGATGGTGTCGAGAGTGGCTCCTTTTTTTATCTCCTCGCGCATCCCTCTGAAATTGCGTATCATGTAGTTTTTCATCGACCAGCGGTAAAGTGTGTCGTAAACCGCCGTCGTTGCAACCATTCGCGACACGAGCTTTTTGTCTTTAAACGTCTCGAGCGAGAAGTTGTATGCCGTTTTCGACGAGTTCTCAAAACGCGACATATAGGCGATTTCTCCGGGCGTCACCTGCAACTGGATGTTGACGCCATAGTCTATAGCCTTGTTTTTCACATATTTGTTCTGATAGTTGATTCGCTTCACATTGGCGGGCGGGATGACATAAGAGTCAAGCACAAACGTGAAGCTGGCAATAACCAATGCCGACGCCATATAAGGCAGCAGCAACCGTCGGAAACTGACGCCGCTCGACAAGATGGCGATAATCTCGGAGTTCTCAGCCATCTTCGACGTGAAAAAAATCACGGCGATAAACGTGAACAGCGGACTGAACTGATTCGCCATGTAGGGAATATAGTTCAGATAATATTCAAAAATGGTTGCCTTCACCGGTGCTTTCATAAAACTGTCGAGCTTCTCGTTGATGTCAAACATCACGATAATCGCAAGGATAAGCACGATGGCAAACACGTATGTGCCAAGAAACTTCTTGATGATATAACCATCAAGAGTCTTCACATACGGCTTGGGCAACTTGATTTGTCTTTTCATAAGCGTTGCATTACACGGACCACTGTTTCGTCCTTCCAGGCTTTGAAATCGCCTGCAAGAATGTGGCTGCGGGCTTCTCCCCCAAGCCACAGATAGAATGCAAGATTGTGTATCGACGCAATCTGCATGGCAAGAATCTCCTGACTAACAAATAGATGGCGGAGATAAGCCCGACTATACATACGGTCAACCTCCGACGCGCCGTCAATCTCTATCGGCGAGAAATCGTCTGCCCACTTCTTGTTGCGCATATTCATTATGCCATTCTTGGTGAAAAGCATTCCGTTGCGTCCGTTGCGCGTAGGCATCACGCAGTCCATCATGTCGACGCCGCGCTCGATTGCCTCGAGAATATTTGCCGGCGTACCGACTCCCATAAGATAACGGGGCTTGTCTTTTGGCAGTATCTCATTGACAATCTCGATCATCTCATACATCTTCTCCGTAGGCTCGCCAACTGCCAGACCGCCAATGGCATTGCCGTCGGCACCAAGATCGGCGACAAACTTGGCCGACTCCTGACGAAGGTCTTTATAGACACAGCCTTGCACAATCGGGAAATATGCCTGACTGTAGCCATATTTGCCATCGGTTGCCTTATAGTGGTCCCATCCGCGGTGCAGCCAGCGCAGAGTCAACGCCAACGACTTTTTGGCATACTGATAGTCGGAATCGCCCGGCGGACACTCGTCAAGCGCCATCATTATGTCGGAACCGATGGAACGCTGTATGTCGACCACTCCCTCTGGCGTGAACAGATGTTTCGAGCCGTCGATGTGTGAACGGAAATACGCGCCTTCCTCCTTCAGTTTCCGGTTGGCGGAAAGGGAAAACACCTGGAATCCTCCGCTGTCGGTAAGAATCGGACGCTTCCAGCCATTGAACTTATGCAGTCCGCCGGCCTTCTCTATGATGTCCATTCCCGGACGCAGATACAGGTGATATGTGTTGCCCAGGATAATCTGGGCCTTGATGTCGTTTTCAAGTTCGTGGAAATGCACAGCCTTGACCGAACCCACTGTGCCAACCGGCATGAAAATCGGGGTCTCTATAGTGCCGTGCGCAGTGGTTATGAGTCCCGCTCGCGCGTTGCTGTTCAAATCCTCTTTTTGCAGTTCAAAATCCATATTTTTCGAGCCATTTTATTTCAAACTACAAAATTAAGCAAATTCTGCGAAAGTAAGCGACTGAAACAGCAAGATGTAGCGCATAATCATTCGTTTTTACGACAAAATTGCTCCTTCGCTCTGACAAAATAGCAGAAAAAAGCATGTGGCACAAGGATTGCTGACTTGATGACTGAATTTTATTAATTACGTATAAACCAAATAAATATATACATTATGAATTTTGACAACTTTACAATCAAATCGCAAGAGGTCGTACAGCAGGCTGTACAGTCCGCTCAGCAGAACGGCAACCAGGCCATTGAGCCGGAGCATCTGCTGAAGGCTTTGCTCGACAAAGGCGAGTCGGTTGTGAAATTCGTTTTCCAGAAGCTCGGCGTAAACCAGCAACTGGTTGCGATGCAACTCGACAAGGCGCTGTCGGCTCTGCCAAAGGTGAGCGGCGGCGAACCTTACCTGTCGCGCGAGTCAAACGATGTGTTGCTGAAAGCCATCGACTGCGCAAAGCGGCTCGGCGACGAATACGTGACATTGGAGGCTATTCTTATAGCGCTCCTGAAGGTCAACACCAAAGTGTCGACAATACTGAAAGACAACGGCGTGACCGAACAGGATCTTGAGGCTGCGGTAAAAGAACTGCGAAAGGGCGAGAAGGCTACAAGCCAAAGCGCGGAGGATTCCTACAACGCTTTGAGCAAATATGCCATCAACCTTAACGAGCGTGCCCGCAGTGGAAAACTCGACCCTGTGATAGGCCGTGACGACGAGATACGACGTGTGCTGCAGATTCTTAGCCGACGCACGAAAAACAACCCTATTCTTGTGGGCGAGCCTGGTACCGGCAAAACGGCTATCGCCGAGGGTCTGGCTCAACGGATTGTGCGTGGCGATGTGCCTGAAAACTTGAAAACCAAACAATTGTACTCACTCGATATGGGTGCGCTTGTGGCTGGTGCCAAATACAAAGGTGAGTTTGAGGAACGTCTGAAAGCAATCGTCAACGAGGTGACCAAAAGCAACGGCGAGATTATCCTCTTCATCGATGAGATACACACGCTTGTCGGTGCAGGAAAGGGAGAAGGCGCCATGGATGCCGCAAATATCCTGAAACCGGCTTTGGCAAGGGGTGACTTGAGGAGCATCGGTGCGACAACGCTCGATGAGTATCAGAAGTACTTCGAGAAGGACAAAGCGCTGGAGCGTCGTTTCCAGATTGTCATGGTCAACGAGCCTGACGAGCTGAGCAGCATCGCCATCCTGCGTGGTCTGAAGGAACGCTATGAGAACCATCACAAAGTGCGTATCATGGACGAGGCGATAATTGCCGCCGTGCAACTTTCGGAACGCTATATAACCGACCGTTTCCTGCCCGATAAGGCAATTGACCTTATTGATGAGGCTGCCTCTAAATTGAGAATCGAAATTGACTCTGTGCCACAGGCTCTTGACGAAATTATCCGCAAAATCTCTCAACTCGAAATCGAACGGGAGGCAATCAAACGCGAAGAGGGCGAATCCGACAAAGTGAAAGGTTTGGAGAAGGAGCTGTCCGACCTGCGCGAGGAAGAGAAGAGCTACATGGCTAAATGGAAAGCCGAAAAGGAGCTGATAAACAAAATTCAGCAGAACAAAATCGACATTGAGCAGCTCAAATTCGAGGCCGACAAGGCTGAGCGCGACGGCGACTATGCAAAGGTGGCTGAAATACGCTACTCCCGCATCAAGAACAAGGAGGATGAAAACAAGCAATTGCAGCAACAACTCCACGACATGCAGGGCGACAGATCGCTGATAAAGGAGGAAGTCGACGCTGAGGATATTGCCGACATCGTGTCGAGATGGACGGGAATACCTGTGGCGAAGATGGTGACAAGCGAGAAGGAGAAACTGCTCCATCTCGAGGAAGAACTGCACAAACGGGTTGTGGGACAGGACGAGGCGATTTCGGCTATTGCTGATGCCGTGCGCCGCTCACGTGCCGGACTTAACGACCCCAACCGCCCTATCGGTTCTTTCATATTCCTCGGAACCACCGGTGTGGGCAAGACGGAATTGGCAAAGGCTTTGGCTGACTATCTGTTCAACGACGAGAATATGATGACGCGTATCGACATGAGCGAGTATCAGGAGAAGTTCTCGGTGTCAAGGCTCATCGGGCCTCCTCCCGGATACGTTGGATACGAGGAAGGCGGACAGCTGACGGAGGCCGTAAGGCGCAAACCGTACTCTGTGGTGCTCTTCGATGAGATTGAGAAAGCGCATCCCGACGTGTTCAACATCCTGCTTCAGGTGCTCGACGACGGACGGCTGACGGACAACAAGGGGCGCACGGTCAATTTCAAGAACACAATCATCATCATGACCTCAAACATGGGCTCGCAGCTCATCCGCGAGAATTTCTCGAAGATGACCGACGCAAACAAGGCTGAGACCGTCGAAACCACCAAGAACCAGGTGCTTGAGATGTTGAAGTCGACAATCCGTCCGGAGTTCCTGAACCGTATTGATGAGATTATAATGTTCACGCCTCTGTCGAAATCCGAAATCAAGGAGATTGTGGCTCTCCAAGTCAACAATGCTCGCCGTATGCTCGCTAAAAACGACATAGAGCTCGACATTACCGACAAAGCGCTCTCCTTGCTTGCCGACGAAGGCTACGACCCTGAGTTCGGCGCACGTCCGGTTAAGCGTGTCATCCAGCGTGAGATTCTCAACCGCTTGTCGAAAGACATTCTTGCCGGAAACGTTACGAAAGACAAGTCTATCGTTATCGACGCCGACGGTGACCAATTCGTGTTCCGAAACAAATAAAAACCCTATCATCATACTGATAAAAAGGCAACCGCATAGAAATGTGCGGTTGCCTTTTTGCGTTTCCACAGCACCATATCCAAGGCACTAATTACATAAATAACAGCAAATAAATTTGTACTACACTTCCAACCACAAGCAATGCCATGATTGTCGACATTGCATAATTCAAGCCTCTTTCCCCAGCCGTTGCGTCTTTTTTCGCCTTAACAGGCAGTAAATCAAAAAGGACGCTGAGCAGAAAGCACTGCAGATAGTCTTTGACAAACCACGTCGCCTTACCAACCGCTTTGCAAAGGCTGCCGCCTATGCGGCGTGCCTCATCGAAAATAGGATCATTGTTTGAGAGAGTCTTCTCATAGTAGGTTTTTGCTTCCATGACTTTGTGTTTTTATCTTTACACTGCAAAGTAACTGTCTTTGCGGGCATATTGTTTGCCCACTCAACATAACAAAACATAAACGCGGGAGGCGGCACTGAAATTTCAGCACCGCCTCCCGTTTTTTAAATCTTTATCGTCAGTCAACGTAGGTTATTACACAACGTTTCTGTGTCTCGTAAGGAAGGTCGTTGTAACGATGGGCGAAATCAAGCGACGTTAACGTCTTGGCTGAATCAATCTGCGGAGAAAAGACATAAGACTCTTTTCCCGAAGCGGCTTTATAGATTACATAAGGCAGCATCTTGCCGAAATTGCCCTTCTCGGCAAGCACCGCATATTTGAGCATGCCGCGCGACGTCATTGTCATCATCGCTATAAAGTTGACGTCGATGTTGCAGTCGTCGCGCAACGGCAATGCCGGGTCAAACTGATAGACCAATCTTTTATCGGTTGTGACAATGAAAAGGTTGCTTTTCACGTCTACATCATAAAGCCAGGTCGACTCTCCATTTGTGCGCTTTGCAAGAAAGCCTTCGACGCCGTATGTCATTTGCATATCGCCTACCGACACAATGCGTTTCAAATCGTCGAGCGTGGCATTGACCACCTCGTCGGGCATACCGGTTTCTTTCATTGTATACACGCATTTACCAGATTGGCTGCGGTCGATGGTCACAACCACGTCGCTCTCTGTCAATGCCACCTTGTCGCGGCTATGATAGTCTGCTCCGACAATCACATCGCCTGAATATCTGAACGCAAGCGACTCCTCATAAACCGCGTTCATTTCTCTGTCAAAATTTGTCATTTCTATCTTGGCAACACGCGCCGACACCGATGGCTTAGGCTCGTCGCCTCCAGTCATGCCTGCCTGGCTGAACTGGAATTTCACCGTTTCTTTGTGGCACGTGACAGTCACCGTTGCCGAGCGGTATTTTTTCGTTGTGTTGGCGGCGATAAACGCTGTCAGCTCCACAGTTCCCGCTTCGCCTTCCGTTTTGTCAAGCGTGAGCCACCCCTGGTCCGACGTGCCGTAGCCCACGGTCGCTGTCCACACGTCACGAGCCTTCAACACCGGCAAGGTCTCCCTGCGGAGATTGCTGTTTATCGAAAAATTCTGCGATTTGCCCGTCAGCCACTTCTCCGAATCGTTGTCGTCGCCGCAGGAGGCAAGCACTATGCCTATAATCGCCATTATCAAGCTGAATCTAACTTTCATATACTTATAAATTTAAAAAAGAGGAAAGCCGACTTTCTGCGGTCAGCCATCCTCTTGTTTGTCAACTGTTATTTTTCTTCTTCTGGCACGGGCGGCGGAGTGGCAGAGTCGTCGGGATCGCTCAGACTGTCGGTCTCCGATTTGTCTGCGTCGCCAGCAGCGATGCTGCGCTGACGCTCTTTCTCCTCGTTGGCTTTGATTATCTCATCCGCACGCGATGCCCATTTGCGCTTGCCGAAGATATGCTCCACGTCTTCTGTGAAGATAACCTCCCGCGTAAGCAACAAGTCGCGCAACTGATGATGTCCGCCCTCATATTCTTTCAATATCTGTTTTGCTCGCTCATACTGCTCCGAGAGCACGCGCGTAACCTCCGCGTCAATCATACGGGCACGGTCCTCGCTGTAAGGCTTTGCAAACATATAGTCCTGACCTGTCGAGTCATAGTAGCTTACATTTGGCAACGACTTGCTCATTCCATAATATGCCACGATGGCATACGCCTGTTTCGACGCGCGTTCAAGGTCGTTGAGCGCTCCTGTCGACACGCAGCCGAGAAACAAGTCTTCTGCTGCACGACCGCCAAGCAACGAGCAAATCTCGTCAAGCAACGCCTGCTCTGGCGTGATCTGACGCTCTTCTGGCAGATACCAGGCGGCTCCGAGAGCCTTGCCGCGCGGCACAATGGTTACTTTGATCAGCGGATTGGCATATTTCAAATGCCAGCTTATTGTGGCATGGCCTGCCTCATGGGTGGCGATTGACTCGCGCTCTTCCTCTGTCGTGATTTTAGAGCGTTTCTCCAAGCCTCCGACAATACGGTCAACCGCATCCATAAAGTCTTGCTTCTCAACAAATTCCTTGCTGCGGCGTGCCGCTATAAGAGCGGCCTCATTGCACACGTTGGCAATGTCGGCGCCCGAGAATCCCGGTGTCTGGCGCGAAAGAAGGTCTACATCCACATCCGGAGCTATCTTGACATCGCGCAGATGCACCATGAATATTTCCTTGCGGTCGTTCAAATCCGGAAGGTCGACATAAATCTGACGGTCAAAACGTCCGGCACGAAGCAAAGCCTTGTCGAGAATGTCGACGCGGTTTGTTGCGGCAAGCACAATGATACCGCTGTTGGTGCCGAAACCGTCCATCTCGGTGAGCAATTGGTTCAACGTGTTCTCGCGCTCATCGTTAGAGCCCATATTGGGGTTTTTTCCGCGGGCACGTCCCACAGCGTCGATCTCGTCGATGAATATGATACACGGCGCTTTGTCTTTGGCTTTCTTGAACAAGTCGCGCACTCGCGACGCGCCAACGCCCACAAACATCTCAACAAAGTCTGAACCCGACAATGAGAAGAAAGGCACGTTGGCCTCGCCTGCCACGGCTTTTGCAAGCAGCGTCTTTCCGGTTCCTGGAGGGCCTACAAGCAAAGCGCCCTTGGGTATCTTTCCTCCAAGATTAGTGAATTTCTGAGGGTTTTTCAGAAATTCAACAATCTCCTCAACCTCGGTCTTTGCCTCCTGCAGTCCTGCCACGTCCTTGAACGTTACGTTGGTACCCTTTTCCTTGTCGAAAAGCTGCGCCTTTGTCTTGCCTATGTTGAACACGCCGCCAGAGCCGTCGCCTCCGCCTCTCGACATGCGGCGCATCAGGATGAACCAGAACACAATCAACAGGATTACGGGGCCGAATGACCACAAGAACCCTGCGATTCCACTGCCCGACTCATATTCAAGGATTCCGGTGTAAGGGATGCTCTTCATCTGGTCCTCAAACACATTGTGAGGCACTTGAACAACTACTCTTGCCTTGCTGTAATTGACCTTTGCCATGTCTTTAAACACCTGCTTGGCGCTTGCCTCGGTCAACTCAGCCTCAAGTTTATTGTCGCCGGCATACACCCACATATGCTTGACATTGCCCTCCACAAGAAGCTTCTTGAAATCCGGTTGCCAATTCATCGGTTTTTCTGCAGAGGAGTCGTTGAAGTAAAACAACCCCATCAGAACCATACCGATGATGGCATACATCCAGAATATGCTGAATCGGAATCCTTTAAATTGCTTTTTCTTATTGTCCATTTTTTATCTATCGCTTAATCAATATCTGGGATTTCTTTTATCTCGGCGTCGTTCCACAGCTGCTCAAGATTGTAATACTCCCTGTATTCCGGAAGGAACACGTGCACATAAATCGTGCCGTAGTCTATAACAATCCATTGCGAATTGCGGTAGCCGTCATAGTTGAAGGGCTTAACACCCGATTTCTCCTGAACATATTCGCGCACAGAGTCGGCGATGGCAGAAACCTGCATCGTGGATGTGCCTTGACAAATGATAAAATGTTCTGTAGATACATATTCAAGTCCTGTCAAGTCCACATGTGTGATATTTTTTCCTTTGCGTTCTTGAATTCCCTCAACTATAAGATTCAATAGTTCGTCGTTAGTCATTATTTTCTTTTATTGTTAGTTATTCTCTTTTTCTTCAATTTCTGAGCTATGCAGCCTATCTTATGCAAAGATAATGCTTTATGCCATAATAGCAATTTCCTAAGCCCACAAATATTTATCACCGCTACTTATAGAACAATTTCAACACGATTTGTTTCACTCAAAGTTGTTAAATTTCAACAAAAACCAGCCTGAAATCTGGTTCAAAGTCAGGAAAAGCGGAATATGTCAAAACCCTGCACCATGAGACGATGACAACGTTGGCTGGCTATCGTCGCGGAGCGACGACACTCTGCCATAACCCGGTACGCGAGCGCAGCAGAGCGTGCCGGGATTCGACATGCCCCCTGCAATCAGCGTGCCGGAGGTACGCTACTACCGGAGCGCATCCCCACGCCTGCGGCGATGCCCACGCGACGCATACTGCGGCAACGGTTGGACAACAATAGCAACAGAGACCCTCGGACAAGTCCGGGAGCCTCTGTCTATTGATAGGAAAAATATATTCTTCGAATTATTTGTTGAGCGCTTCTTTTACAGCATCGTTAGGCACCATCTCTTCTTTAAATACGTAGGCACCTGTTTTCGGAGACTTGACAGCTTTGATAATCTTGCTGTAAGTACGTCCCTCTCCAGTTTGAAGGGTTGCGACTGTTTTCTTTGCCATAGCTGTATACTATTTTATTTGATTTCTTTATGTACTGTTACACGTTTAAGGATTGGGTTGTATTTCTTCAACTCCAAACGCTCTGTTGTATTTTTGCGGTTCTTAGTAGTGATGTAGCGAGAAGTACCCGGCATACCGCTGTCTTTGTGCTCTGTGCATTCGAGAATGACTTGCACTCTGTTACCTTTTGCTTTCTTTGCCATTTTATTCTACTGTTTTAATGCTTGTTAAGTAACCTTTTTCAGCTGCCTGCTTGATTGCAGCGTTAAGACCGATTTTGTTGATTGTACGGAGTCCTGCTGCAGAAACAGTAAGACGAATCCAAATTTGCTGCTCAACCCAGAAGAATTTTCTGTTGAAAAGGTTGACCTCAAATTTGCGCTTTGTTCTTCTCTTTGAGTGAGAAACATTATTACCTACGGCCGCTTTTCTGCCTGTAATTTGACAAACTTTTGACATGGCTATAATTAATTTTATTAATTTTCAATTGATTATCCTCAAAACAGAGTGCAAAGTAAGCGATTTTTTGTATACTAACCAAATTTTTCAGTCATTTTTCGCAAAATAATTAGTTGATTAGCATTTTTATCAGCATTATTTGAGCCATTGTTGTGGCATGGTTGATTACGCGGTCGCGATTTCCTGCAAAATGATAGCATTTGCTCTCGGTCTGACCTCGCTTAGTGGCGGAAATCCATACTGTGCCGACGGGCTTGTCTGTGGTGCCGCCGCCTGGCCCGGCGATTCCTGATGTCGCCACCGCGCAATCTGTATTGAGTGCGCGCGAAACGCCTTCCGACATCTGACGCACCACCGGCTCGCTGACCGCGCCTTCCGTCGCCAGTGCGGTGCCGTCAACGCCGAGAAGCCCTTCCTTCACCTCGTTGGCATAGCTGACAACCGAACCTTTGTAGTAGTCTGAGCTGCCTGCCACCTGCGTTATCTCGTGCGCTATATTGCCGCCCGTACAGCTTTCTGCCGTCGCCATCGTATAGCCTTTGTCGCGCAGCATGTCGCCAAGTATCTGCGCTATGGTCTTGTCTTCTCTGCATATCAACGATTTGCCGAGTATCGACGCGAGCTTGTCGCTTTGCTCCGCCATGACGGCTTCAAGACGCGACGCGTCGGTGTCGGTTCCGGTAAGGCGCAGGCGGATCAGTCCGGGCTTGGGCAGATACGCAAGATGCACGTTGCCGGGCATCGCTTTCTCATAGTCGTCGAGCATGCCGGCAAGCACCGACTCCGAATAGCCAATTACGATAAATGTGCGGTGCTGCAATGCGTCTTTGCGCGGAAAGCGGTGCTTGAGCATCGGGAACACCTCCGTGCAAAACATCTCTTGGGTCTCAAACGGCACTCCGGGCATCGAGACGAGCACCTTGCCGTCTTTCTCAAACCACATCAGAGGTGCGGTACCCACACGGTTTTGAATCACGCGGCACGACGACGGCACATAGGCTTGCGCGGCTGTCAGCGAATTTATCTTCAACCCGCGCTTGCGCACCACCTCGAGCACATTTGCCTCCACCGCCTTGTCGTAGACGAGTTCGCCGCCAAACAGCTCACACAGCGTAGGCTTCGTTATGTCGTCTTTCGTTGGGCCGAGGCCTCCGGTGGTAAGCACCACATCGGTCTCGTCAAACGCTTGCTTGATTGCCCGTTTTATCTCGTCGGCATCGTCTGCGACAACGCGCACGGAGCGCACCGACCATCCGTCGGGATTGATCTCCCGCGAAATCATCCCTGAATTTGTATCCACAACCTGCCCTATCAGCAATTCATCGCCGATGGCTATGATGGAAACCTGCATAATTACCTCCTTTTTTTAAACTTCGACGCGTGCAAACGGCGCGATGTCGAGGCTGCAATATTTTTTGTCAAGATATTTGAAATAGCCGGCAATGGCCACCATTGCGGCATTGTCGGTTGTAAACGCGCGCTTGGGAATGAACGCTTTCAGATGGCGGCGACGGCAGAACTCGTCAACGGCATTGCGCACGCCGGAATTTGCCGACACGCCTCCTCCGATAGCCACCTGCTTGATTTCCGGATGTTCCTTCACCGCCTTGCCAAGCTTGTCTATCAATATGTCGATGATTGTTTTCTGCAACGATGCGGCAAGGTCTGCCTTGTTTTTCTCTATGAAGTCGGGGTCTTTCTTCACCTCGTCGCGGAGGGTGTAGAGAAACGACGTCTTCAATCCGCTGAAACTGTAGTCAAGGCCTGGGATATGGGGCTTGCTGAACTTAAACCGGGTTGCATCGCCCTCGGCTGCCAAACGGTCGATGTGCGGACCGCCGGGATAAGGCAACCCCATCACCTTGGCGCACTTGTCAAACGCCTCTCCGGCTGCGTCGTCGATTGTCTGCCCGAGTATTTCCATATCGTTGTAGTCTTTAACGATGATAATCTGAGAGTTGCCGCCCGAAATCAGCAGACACATATATGGAAACTCCGGCACTTCTGTGCTCTCGTCCTCTTTTATGAAATGCGACAGCACATGCCCATGCAGGTGGTTGACACACACCATCGGGATGTCGAGCGCGGTGGCAAGTCCTTTGGCAAACGAGGTGCCGACAAGCAATGAGCCTATCAGCCCCGGACCGGCGGTAAACGCGATGGCGCTGATGTCAGACTTGCTTATTCCCGCACGTTTTATCGCCTCCGACACCACCGGCACTATATTTTGCTGATGCGCGCGCGATGCCAGCTCGGGCACCACTCCACCAAACGCCTCATGGACGCTCTGGCTCGCTATCACATTCGACAACAGGATTCCGTCGCGTATCACTGCCGCCGACGTGTCGTCGCACGACGATTCTATTCCTAATATTATATTACTCATCTATTCGTTTTTAGTACCTTGCTATTTTGCGCAAAAATACGAAAAAAAACAAGACTTATCACATTCTTACGCCAAAAATTACAGCCGTGGCGCCTCCGGAAAGGATGCGCCACGGCTGTGCTTGTCATTATTATCTTTTTAATTGAAATCGTTGAGTATGTTCTTCAATCGCTTGCGTGCAAAGAAGATGCGGCTTTTAACCGTACCCAACGGGATGTTCATCTTATCGGCTATCTCCTCGTATTTATAGCCCGCGACAAACATCGAGAACGGAACGCGGTATTCCTCGCTGAACGAATTGATGACCGAGGAGATTTCCTTTACATTGTATGCCACCTCAGGCGAATCGTAACCTGAATTCTGGGGCAGATTCAGATGATACAGGTCGTCGGTGGTGTCGATCAGCGTCTTGCTGCGGGCTGCGCGACGATAGTTATTGATAAAGATGTTGCGCATAATGGTAAAAACCCAACCTTTGAAATTGGTGTTGTCAACATATTTGTCGTGGTTGTCGAGCACTTTCAGATTCGTTTCCTGCATCAAGTCCTCTGCGTCTTCCTTGTTCAATGTCAACGACATTGCAAAATTGCCAAGATGCTTCTGCAGTCCCTCAAGCCGATTATATAAACCCTTATCCATAACTTTATCTTGTTTTTACCTTGCGGTTGTTTTTTTCTTATTTAATTGTTCTCTTTATAATGAACAAATCTTGTGCCAAACTCGTTTATATGTTTTGAATTCCCTAAAAAACACCACGCTCCCACCGAAATCACTTCGCCGGGAGCGTGTTAGCTTAACCTTGTTACGCAATTATGATTAACAAATTAAATCCTTACGATGCAAAGGTACTGCCTCGCAGCCGCTCCGACAATCGCATTTTAAAGGTAAATTTGTATACATATAGGCTTCCCAAATACCTATTTTTGCGTATTTTACTTACTGTTCTCCCGTTTTGCCAATAATTAGGCAAAATCGCCAGCGAAGTGTTTTTCTACGAATTTGCCCACAATGGGGAAAAATTCCACACTGTGGGCAATCTTTATTAATCCAACTTCAACACTGCAAGGAATGCCTTCTGCGGCACTTCCACAGAACCAATCTGCTTCATGCGCTTCTTGCCCTTCTTTTGCTTTTCGAGCAACTTGCGCTTACGGCTGATATCGCCGCCGTAGCATTTTGCCGTCACGTCTTTACGCACTGCCTTCACCGTCTCACGGGCAATGATTTTAGCTCCGATGGCGGCTTGAATGGCGATGTCGAACTGCTGACGCGGTATCAGCTCCTTCAGCTTCTCGCACATCCGGCGGCCGAACGACACGCTGTTGTCGACGTGGGTCAGCGTGCTGAGGGCATCGACCGACTCTCCGTTGAGCAGGATGTCGAGTTTCACAAGTTTCGACTCGCGGAAGTCGTGCAGATGGTAGTCAAACGAGGCATAGCCTTTGGATATTGATTTCAGTTTGTCGTAGAAGTCAATCACAATCTCTCCGAGCGGTATGTCGAAAACGAGCTCCACGCGGTTGCCCGAAATGAAGTCCTGCTTCACCAGCTCGCCGCGCTTGCCAAGGCAAAGCGTCATTATCGGACCTATAAAATCGGTGGTCGAGATTATCGATGCCCGGATATACGGCTCTTCGATGCGCTCAATGAGTGTCGGGTCTGGAAGTCCCGACGGATTGTGCACCTCCATTTCGTTGCCTTTCTTGTCATACACCTTATACGAAACGTTGGGCACCGTGGTGATGACGTCCATATCAAACTCGCGGCCGAGACGCTCCTGCACAATCTCCATGTGGAGCAGTCCGAGAAATCCGCAACGGAATCCGAAGCCAAGAGCCACCGACGATTCAGGCGTGAACGTCAGAGAGGCGTCGTTGAGCTGCAGCTTCTCAAGCGATGTGCGCAGGTTTTCGAAATCCTCTGTCTCTATAGGATACACGCCGGCAAACACCATAGGCTTAACTTCCTGGAAACCCTCGATGGCTTTCTCACAAGGCCTGGCAACGTGGGTAATCGTGTCGCCCACCTTCACCTCGCGCGATGTCTTGATGCCGCTTATGATATATCCCACATTGCCGGCACTCAATTCGTTGCACGGCGACAGGTTGAGTTTAAGCACTCCGATTTCTTCGGCGTTGTACTGCTTGCCGGTATTTACAAACTTCACAAAGTCGTCTTTACGGATGCGTCCGTTCAGAATTTTGAAATACGCGATAATGCCACGGAATGGGTTGAAAACCGAGTCGAAAATCAACGCTTGGAGTGGCGCGTCTGGGTCGCCCGACGGCGCGGGGATGCGCTCCACGATTGCATCAAGGATTTCAGGCACTCCGATGCCCGTCTTGCCGCTGGCACGGATAATGTCCTCATGCTTGCATCCGAGCAGGTCGACAATCTGGTCCTCCACCTCTTCAGGCTTTGCGCTGTCGAGATCCACCTTGTTGACCACCGGAATGATTTCCAAGTCGTTGTCGATTGCCATATATAGGTTGGAGATGGTCTGCGCCTGGATGCCCTGCGACGCGTCGACAATCAGCAGCGCGCCCTCGCAGGCGGCTATCGACCGCGACACCTCATAGGAGAAGTCTACGTGTCCCGGGGTGTCAATCAGGTTCAGCACGAAGTCTTCGCCATTATGACGGTAATTCATCTGGATGGCGTGGCTCTTGATCGTGATGCCGCGCTCGCGCTCAAGGTCCATATTGTCGAGCACCTGGTCTTGCAGGTCTTTGCCCATCACTGTTTTTGTATGTTCAAGCAGTCGGTCGGCAAGCGTACTCTTGCCGTGGTCAATGTGCGCTATAATGCAAAAATTCCTTATATGATTCATCTGTCTTCAATTACAGTGCGAAGATACGCATTTTTGGTCAAATATTAAAATTTCACGCCGTTACGGCACTCTGATAATTTCCTTGTCGTATGCGAGTTCCACTCCTTGCGGAAGCAGCCGCGACGTGGCTTCGTGCAGCCCTATGCCGTCGCTCTCGTGGATGAGCAATGCGCGGCGGGGATTTGCCTGGGCTACGACGGCGAGCGTTTCCTCAAGATTCATGTGCGACAGGTGTGGCTCGAAGCGCAGGGCATTTATTATTAATGTGTCAATGCCTTGCAGACGTGCCATCGTTGACGGCGGAATGGTCTTGGCGTCGGTGATGTAAGCCAGATTGCCTATACGGTAGCCGAATATCGGCAGTTTGTAGTGCATCACGGGCAGTGGCTCCACCCTCACGCCTTTCACCTCAAAGGGCTCGCCCGCCAGCGGATGCATGTCAAACGTTGGCACTCCGGGATAGAGATGCTCGCGAAAACAGTAGGGAATGCGTGCTTTTATGTCGGCTACGACGTTGGGCTGGGCGTAGACGGGAAATGGGATTTCGCGGCAATAAGGGCGGAGGTCGTCCATGCCGCCTACGTGGTCGTAATGGCTGTGGGTTATGAGCAGCGCGTCGAGGTGCAGGTCAGAGGCGCGGAGCATCTGCTGCCGGAAATCGGGTCCGCAGTCAATCAGCAGGCTGACACCCTGCGTACGCACGATGGCGGAACAGCGCAGGCGTTTGTCGCGTGGGTCGGCCGATTTGCACACTTCGCATTCACATCCCAATTGCGGCACGCCTGTCGATGTGCCGGTGCCAAGAAATTCTACTTCAATCATTGTCTGAATCGTTCCAATATTCCGTCTGCAAACACGAGATACACACCGTTGTCATACACCCAACGCTCCAGCAAGCCGCCGTGTGTGGGCACGCGGTCGACCGACTGCGGCGCGCCGAGCGACAATGTGCATTCTTCCTTTGTCATCCCCACTGCCACCTGCCCGCGCACAATCAAGCTCCAGTTTTCATTGGAGATATGCTTGTAGTTGTTACGGATGTCGCTGAAAGAGAAGAGTTTGTCGAACGTCACATTTCTCACCGCCGACGTGGGCGACGACATCATGACTCCGCTGTGCCTGCCGTCTTGGTCGAATGCCACATAGAATGGATAAACGGCATCGCCGGTGGTTACGCCCTCAACCGTGACCGGAACGTAGCGAAGACCGGTCTCAAACGAGCCGTCGCGGCGGCGCCATGTCGACGTGCGCAGATAGAGCGTGCGACCGCGGAGCAGACTGTCAACGCACGCTACATAGTCGAGGTCGGAAAGAAACGGCACTGCGTAGTAGCCGCTGAGGGGCTGCAGCTCGGCAAGGGTCTTGCCGGTGTCGTAACGGTATTGGCGGTCGGTGTCTGACAGCACAATCACCACTTTTTCTATATTGTCGATGTCGCGTTGCAGTTCCTGCCCCGCGAATGTCAGCGTATGGCCTTTAAGGGTGTCGGCTGATGGACGCAGCACGAGGCTGATGTCGTTGCTTGTAACCACAAAGCGTTTTCCTTTGCGCCATTGTCCGTAGGTCTGCGGCTTGACGCTGTCGAGCAGTGCTTCCTCGGCTGTGCGCTTGTTGGCTTTCACGCGCGCCACGTCGCGGTCGGTGATGCGTCCGGTGTTTTCAATCCCGGTGAAACACGCCGTCATCACGGGCAGCAGAGCCAGCGCCGCCACATATTTAATATATTTGTTTATCTTCTTCATCGTTGCAAAGTTAGCATTATTTTTCCTCAGAAACGATGTAATTAAAAAATAATATGTAACTTTGCGCCCGAATAGCCCATTTTTTAGGTTTGTACCCATTGTGGTTGTAGCCAGGGAATTAAGATTAAGATATTGAAAATTATAACGAAAAAACGGATTAATACTTATTTATTATGAAGAAAAAAGTAATTGCCGGCAGCCTCGCGCTGCTCGCCGTAACAGCTATGCATGCCCAGACATACCAACTTCCGAATGTAGGGTTCAAGGATTGGGAAAAGGCTGGCAAATCTCTCTCAACATTCAAAAGCACATCCAGCGAAAGCGAATTCACCACGATAGACCGTTCTAACAGCGAGCCTACATCTTGGTCTTCTTCAAACATTTTTTGCTCCGCATCAGCCAACGAATTAGTTTTCAAACGCGACAACACCACACTTGGCAATTACGCCCTAATCGTAAACAAGCAAGTTGGCAACACAAAGGGATACATTCCAACTGTTGGTCTATTGACTTGTGGAAGTTCTTGGGTTGAAACATATTATTCAAGCACTTTTGGATTGCATCCTGTCGGCAATAATATAGATCCAGACGTCACTTACAACAATAAGTTCGCCCAAAACGGCACATATGGCGGCATTGTATTCATCGGACGTCCAGACGCATTGTCTTACGAGGTATTAAACTATAAAATCCCTTAAATTGGCGTAATATTATGGCA